>WUUC01084560.1_pt1 | contig 26120 bp, 22 predicted proteins | sample 6278441 | NCBI WGS metagenome assembly WUUC01 (sample SAMN13675441, study PRJNA597444) | soil metagenome | isolation source: soil | place: USA: Washington | collected 2017-10 | reverse complement strand
GGTACGACGCCGTGGAAAAAGGCGACGTCCTCCGCTACGGCGGCTTCCAAGATCTCATGATCAACAAAGCCGACGCCCTCACCCACAGCGGCGACTGGCAGGGCGAGCTCCTGATCTGCGCGCACTACGAAAACGCTGCCGGTAAAAAATATCACCACGTCCCGCGCAACGAAGCCGTCCGCAAAACCCTCCGCCCCGTGTACACCAAACACCCCGGCTGGTCCGAAGATATTTCGCACGTCCGCCACTTCGCCAACCTCCCGAAGAACGCGCAAAGCTACGTCGCCGCCATGGCCCGCGCCACCCTCGAAGTCGCCTACCACGGCGAAACCTGGCCCAAGACGTTACCGAATCTCCGCTACCTTGGCGTCGGCCCCGAGCCGTCCCAGATCATCAAGGACGTCCCGGCGATGGCTGAGCTGGTGAAGCTGTTTTGAGCGTCCTCTCGCTCATGAAGAGTACGCGGACACTCGAACTGCGAACGCTTCGTGCGGAAGCACGACCTCTCCTTCAAACGAGCAGCTCGAAGAGTTCGCACGTGAAACGCCCCCCGTGGCAGTTCGAGTTCGGGTTCAGCGAAACAGAATCGTTTTCGGATTACGTGAGAATGCATTGAGTTTATCCGTCTGCGCGCCACCCCCGGATCTCGCGCAGTCTATTGCCCAGAAGAAAAAAATTATTCCGCCATCACCGAGAAAAAGCGGAAGACCCAACGCGTCCGGTTTGGCGAGGAGCTGTGACCCGTATTGAGCCGCGAGTTGGGCTAGCGGATCGTCTCTGGCGGTAAACACCCTGGCTAGGGTATCGGAGATATCCAGAGCCTGTGCCATTAGGCGGAACCGGAGCCACTCCTCACCGTCCGTCGTCGCATGAAAACCTCCGCGTCCCAGCTCAAAGATAAAGCACCTGAATCGACCGAGAACCTCACGCGCGACGCTGCCGTCAAAAAAATCCGCGAACTCGCCGAATCCGCCCGCACTTGTTTATTCGGCACCATTTCCAATCCGCCAATCTTGTCGGTGCGTCCCATGGCTGTACAGGCGGTCGACGAGGCCGGTTCGATCTGGTTTCTCAGCGGTAGAAGCAGCGACAAAAACGAACATATCGTCGATGACCCGCGCGTTCAGTTATTTTTCGCCAACACCGGCGCATCCGAATATCTGACCTTAGAAGGCACCGCGGTGATTCACGAGGACCGTGGTACGCGCGAAAAGCATTGGTCCGCGATCGCGAAAACCTGGTTTCCTGGCGGTATCGACGACCCGGAGTTGACCGTGATCGAGGTGCAAATAACCGATGGCCACTACTGGGATACCAAACACGGCAAGATGGTGTCGTTGATGAAAATCGCGGTTGGCGCGATCACCGGAAAACAGATGGATGACGGCGTCGAGGGTAACGTGCGCCCGTGACGGTATAAAGTTTGGGCGACGAATCGCGTCTTTATATTCGTGCGATGAATTTTCTCTCGCACGGTGTAGCGCTTCTTCAACCAGCAGCCAGTCTGGGCCACACGTGTTCAACGCCGCTTTGGGAGTACACTCCTCGCATGATCGATGAGGCTCTGACCAAGGGGCGATCTTAGCTAAATAGAAACCGCAGTCGCAATAGTTCGTCGCCTCACTGAAATTAACGCACCGGCGCCGCTTTCAACGATCCGTTTTTCAAGAGATCTGCCGCGGACTTTGTATCGTCGCCGGCCGCGCTCCCCGTGGACTCCGCGACATCCGCCCACATCTCGAGGCTGATGTCGGGAGCCTCTCCGAGATAAAGTATTTTGCGACGATCGAGTTCATGCCATGAGCGATCCGCAGTCGGCAATTGTTCCAATTTGAAGATTCGGCGCTCCAAGAGCATTCTCCGCCTCACGTCGTAGAGCATGACGCCCGGCTGATCGCTGGCCGCGACGGGAATCGCGATAATGCCCTGAGCGGTCTGCGGCGCATAAGGAGCCAGCAACTTTTGTCCATCGATCAATGCTGTGGCCACCTGCTCCGGCGTGGGTTTGGCGTATCCGCGAATCGGCAACGCCGGAGCCTCTGACGGCTCTTCGAAGTTCCAATCGACGTAGACCGATCTGGGGTCGCTGAAAAAACGCTCCTCGGGCGTAAGCAATATTTTGGGTTTTTCCGACTCGGCGACAGCACGGGGCGCATCGGAGAGCTGAAGCGCCTGTGCAGAAGGCACAGCGTCCGGCACATGCGACCATCCCGACCAACCCAATCCGCCCAGCACGAGCAGCCAGCCCACACCCGAGCCCAACCATCCGACCCGAAGGTCGGAGGGCGCATACACCGGCTCCGGCGAAGGCTTCAACGCGAGGTTCGTGATTTCGCGATTGATCAGACCCAATTCGGCAGCCACTTGCGCGGGAGTCCGTAATTTGTCGCCGGGCAATGCCGCCTCGGCTTCTTTCGTGCAACGCTCAGCACGCGATCGCAGCGTCCAAGGTTCCTGCGGCGTTTGAGAATACTTCAAAACGCCTGCGCGCTGCGACCCGCAGAGCAGCACACGAAGCGCGAGCAATGCGGCAGCGACGCCGAGACCTACCGCGACACTCCACGGAGGCGGCCCGAGCAATGCGACTGCAGCCGCGAGAGTCGCCCAGATGCCAACCACCCACGGCCAGCGGCAGAAAACCAGCGGGCCTGTTTTCAACAGTTGCGCCAGTCTCAGCCAAAACAACTTTGCCGCCAATCTCTCCCCGCGCTCGCGCAGGACCATGTAACGCTCGCGACTCCATTCCTGATGCGTGACAAATCCGGTGCGTTCAGGATCGCCCGCCGCGAAGGCCAGCAGGATGAGTTCGCGGTGTTTGGCCTTGGGGGCTTTAAAAATCGCTTCGAGCTGCGGATCGCGGGTGAGCGCGAATTGCTTCTTTAACTCCTCGCGGTGGCGGGAGAGCTCTCCCTCGCCCTCCAACACGCAGGTGAGAAGGCGAGCCACACCGCTTAGATCGCCGGAGGAAAGCCACTCGTTTTTCTCCGCCAACGCCATCGTATCGGTCGCACTTCCAGAAACGACCGACAACAATCGCGCCGTATCGGGATCTCGCGAAGCGATGAGTTGAACGAATGGCGGCGCGATCATTGCCCGCACCAACGCTAGGCCTTCCGCAAGCGGCTCCGTCTTTAGCAGAGCGCGCAGAAGCGCCGAATCCACACGCTTGCCGCGCAGAAGCAAAGGACGACGCTCTTCGCCGATCTGCAGCCAAGAAGCGGCTGCGATCACCGTGCGAACCACTTCCACGGGAAACTCGCGCCATGCCGGCAACTGCATGAAATCTCGCAGTGAATCGAGCAACTCACGCACGAGCACCAACTCCGGTTCGCGCATCACAAATGCGATAAAGCTGGCTGGGTTTTTGACGTCGAAAATCTGCTCGACGCCTTCCGTCCAATTTTCCTCCGCGCTAAAAAAAGCCGCGACCTCGGTCACCGTGAACGCGCGGTCACGCCACAGAAAAAGCCGGTCGTTGCGGGTGAGCTCGTAGCGATCCGGGATCGTTTCTCGCTTCAACCAGCACTGGATCTCACGCCAACCCCAGCGGCCGTCGCGCGAGCTGGAAAGCAATCCCCGCAGGAGGCTCGCGAGGTCGTCGCTCATGGACGGCATCTTTTCGACCGCGCCCGCTTTCGGTCCGGCAGGGTCGCGTTCGAGCAGCAATGCTTCGGCGCGAGCCCATAGCTCCGGCGTCATCTTTGAAACATCGCGGTCCAGCACAGCGCCAAGCACAGGCTGGCCCAAAACGAGTTCCTGCATGATGCGTCCAAGCGACCACCAATCCCAAGCACGCAGACCGGGTCCCGCTTTATGCTTCGTAAGGCCAGCCGCTTCTGGAGGCGCGTAAAGTGGATTGACCGGCAGACAGATCAAGTCCGCCTGATCGTACAAAGTTACTTGGTCAAGTCCGCCGATTATCACTTTCAGCCCAGCATCCGCCGCAACAAGATGGATGGTATCCAGGCTCAAGTTACAGTGAACCACTCCGACCGAGTGGATAGCTTGCACCGCCGCCGCGAGTTGTCTCAGCAGCGCCTCCACGTCATCGAGGCTGGCTTGATGCGTATCAGCCCACTCGCGCATCGTGGCCACGGGGGGGACTTGAATCGTTTCGTAACGAAACCCTTTCTCCTCCACGGCGTCGACGACTTGGATCAACCCAGGATATTTTCCATTTTGAAGCTTGGCCCAGGCCTCCGCTCGCGCGGTGCGACGCTCGTCGATCGGGCGCACATACAAACACACATCTTCAAGAGCGCCGACGTTGACCGCGTGAAATGCCCAGCCTTCCGCACAAGGGATCGCGTCGCCTACCTGATAAGCATGCCACCGCTGCCCGGATACGATAGGCGATCCGGAAGACGGGAGGGCAGAACTACCATCAAGAGCACTGACAGGTGCGCTGGAAGCAGCCGGCTCCCCGGTAGCGTCTGTTTCGGGGCGCATGGAGGTGAGGAACGTGACAACTTTCTAACACGACTAAACGGCTCCAACCGCGTGGTTCTTAAGAAATAACAACGCCTTGGTCCCGAGATTCGCACCCAGGCTTTCGCCATCACGTCTCGTTCGATTTTCAAAAGAAAACGCGGCCGCGAAAATCGCGACCGCGTTGGAAGCCAGTTAATTAGCCTTGGGCGGAGAGTGCTCTATGAACGAAGCGTTCCCCCTGCCTGCTCCGCCAAGAACGAGGCGTAAGTGCTCGCGACGCCTTCCTTAAGGCCAATACGAGCTTTCCAGCCGAGGGTCGCGAGTCGCGACACGTCCATGAGCTTCCGCGGCGTCCCGTCGGGCTTTGAAGCGTCCCACGTGATCCTCCCCTTAAAGCCGACTGCCGTGGCGACGGTCTCGGTGAGCTCTTTGATCGTCACATCGGTGCCCGTACCCATGTTCACCCAATCGGGAGGGTTATCGAGTTTGAGCACGAATGCGCATGCGTCCGCCAGATCGTCGACATGCAAAAACTCCCGCATCGGCTTACCCGTTCCCCACGCGACCACCTCCGGCAGGCCGGCCAATTTCGCCTCGTGGAAACGACGGATAAGGGCCGGAAGGACGTGGGAGTTTTGCGGATGATAGTTGTCCCCGGGGCCGTAGAGGTTGGTCGGCATTCCCGAATGGAAAAGTACACCGTATTGTTTTCGATAATATTGGCAGAGCTTTAGGCCGGTGATCTTGGCGATGGCGTAGGCCTCGTTGGTCGGCTCGAGCGGGCTGGTGAGCAAACAATCCTCAGGCATCGGCTGCGGCGCATGCTTTGGGTAGATGCAAGAGCTGCCGAGAAAGAGAAAGCGCTTCACGCCGTTACGATACGCGCTGTGAACCGTGTTCGCGGCGACGATCAGGTTATCGTAGATAAAATCGCCTGGGTACGTGTTGTTCGCGTAGATGCCGCCGACTTTGGCCGCGGCCATGATTACGACATCGGGTTTCTGCGTCGCATAGAACGCTTCGACGGCGGCTTGCGACGTAAGATCGAGTTCTTTGCGGTCGCGAAGAATCAAGGCCGCCCCCGGCTCCTTTTGAAACCGGCGCACGAGTGCTCCGCCTACCATCCCCTTGTGGCCTGCGATGAAGATTTTCATATGAAAACGACCGCGTTTTCGCGCCCATTAGCTACTAGCGAAACTAGAGCGATCGGCACCAACGCGGGTCACTTTTAGAGGCGAGGAAGTTTCGCAATCTGGGCTTCGCGTTCGGCGAGCGCCAAGTCGTGATCGACCATGATTTCCACAAGCTCCTTGAAACGCACCTTCGGTTCCCAGCCCAATTGCTTTTTGGCTTTGGCGGGATCGCCGATGAGCAAGTCCACCTCTGCCGGGCGCTCGTAGCGCGCGTCGTATTTCACATACTTCTGCCAGTCGAGGCCCACACGTGCGAAGGCAACTTCACAGAACTCTTTCACGCTATGAGTTTCGTTGGTTCCCACGACGTAGTCGTCCGGTTGGTCTTGCTGGAGCATCATCCACATCATCTCAACGTACTCTTTGGCGTAACCCCAATCGCGTTTAGCATCGAGGTTTCCAAGGACGAGCGAATCTTGGATACCGGCTTTGATGCGACCGACCGCGCGGGTGATCTTGCGCGTGACAAACGTCTCTCCACGCCGTGGTGACTCGTGGTTGAAGAGAATGCCGTTCGATGCGTGGAGATTGTAGGACTCGCGATAATTAACGGTCAGCCAGTAGGCGTACATCTTCGCGCATCCGTACGGCGAACGGGGCCAGAAAGGTGTCTTCTCCGTCTGGGGAACTTCCTGAACCTTACCGAACATCTCGGAAGAGGATGCTTGGTAGAAACGACATTTCTTAACCAAGCCTGCTTCGCGGATCGATTCGAGAATGCGAACGGCGCCTACGCCGACGACGTCGCCGGTATATTCGGGAATATCGAAAGACACCCGAACGTGAGACTGAGCTCCCAAGTTATAAATTTCATCGGGCTGCAACTCGTAGAGCAGTTTCACCATCTGAACCGAGTCAGCCAGGTCGCCGAAGTGGAGAAAGAGGTGCTTCGCGTATACCGTGGGGTCGGTGTACAAATGGTCGATGCGGCTGGTATTGAAGGTCGAAGAGCGGCGGATGACGCCATGAACTTCGTAGCCTTTAGCCAACAGGAGCTCGACGAGATAGCTGCCGTCCTGACCCGTGATACCGGTGATAAGCGCTTTTTTCATGCGCCCGAAACGTAGGTGAGTTTGTAAACGCTGCGCAAGCACCGCGACGTCAGGTGAGCGATTTGAGTAAATGCCCTAACGATCAGCCGGGCTCACCCTCTATTTTGACTCCGCACAAAAACAGCACCCCGCACAGCACAGGAATAAAAAAAAGGCGCGGGAGTTTCCCGCGCCTTGTCCGTCGCTCACATTAGGTGAGTGGTTCAGCTGCGCTTAGGCTGGGTTGGGAGCGGGAGCGGGTCCGCCCAGATGAGCCGATGGCTTTTCAGCCGACTTTTTGTCGGGAAGTTTACTCGCGGGCGGCTTGGCCGAGAGGGCTTCGCGGATGACAGGCGAGATGATTTCGCCTTGTCGCATGATCTCCATGACATGTTTACCCTCGATGGTCTCATGCTCGATGAGCGCTTGGGCAATTTTGTCTAGTGCGCCACGATGCTCGGTAATGATCGTCTCGGCACGGCGATACTCGCCGTTGATGATCTCGGAGACAGCCATATCGACCCGCCGGGCGGTGTCTTCGCTGATGTGCTGCGAGCGCGTGATGTCGCGGCCGAGGAAAACGGTGTCCTGATTCTCGCCCATGGAGACCGGGCCTAAATCGCTCATGCCGTAGTCGCAGACCATCGCTCGTGCAATCTTGGTGGCTTGTTTGATATCTCCGTACGCCCCGTTTGTGAAGTCGCCCGTAACAAGCTCTTCCGCGATGCGTCCGCCCATCGCCATCGCGACTTGATCGAGAAGCTTTTTCTTACTGCGGGAAAGAATGTCTTTGCTGGGGATGAACGTCGTGCTGCCCAAGCTCTGACCACGAGGGATGATGGTAACTTTATGAACCGGCATCGTGCCGTCATCCAAAACAGCCTGCACGATGGCGTGACCGGCTTCATGCCAGGCCGTCATTTTCTTTTCATTGTCATCCATCACACGACGGCGCTCGCGGCCAAAGAGAACTTTGTCACGAGCGTCCTCGAGATCGATCATCTCCACCTTCTTTTTATTTCGGCGCGCCGCGAGGAGCGCGCTTTCGTTGAGGAGATTGGCCAGCTCCGCACCGGACAAACCGGGCGTGCCTCGGGCAACGACGCTCAGATCGACATCCTCCGATAGAGAAATTTTTCGCGCGTGAACCCGCAGGATTTGCTCACGACCCACGATGTCAGGGAGATCGACGTAGATCTGGCGGTCGAAGCGACCCGGGCGCAACAGAGCGTTATCGAGCACATCCGGACGATTGGTCGCCGCAATGATGATCACGCCTTCCGTGGTATCGAAACCATCCATCTCGACGAGTAACGAGTTCAGGGTCTGTTCACGCTCGTCGTTACCACCACCCAGACCGGCGCCGCGTTGGCGACCGACCGCGTCGATTTCGTCAATGAAGATCAAGCAAGGCGCGCTCTTGCGACCCTGCTCGAACATGTCGCGAACACGGCTTGCGCCGACACCGACAAACATCTCCACGAAGTCCGAACCGCTGATCGAGAAAAACGGCACTTCGGCTTCACCAGCGACCGCTTTAGCTAGCAGCGTCTTACCGGTGCCCGGAGGCCCCACCATCAAAATTCCTTTCGGAATTTTGCCGCCCATTTTGGTGAATTTCTTGGGCTCTTTCAAAAATTCCACGACTTCGGCGACTTCTTCTTTCGCTTCGTCGCAACCGGCGACATCGGCAAATGTGATTTTATCGCGATCCCGCGTAAGAAGTTTCGCGCGGCTTTTGCCAAAACTCAGCGCACCGCGTCCCGCATTGCGCAGTTGGCGAACAAACAGGAAATAGAGCAGGCCAATGATCAGAATGAAGGGGATCAGCTGAGAGGCCAAGGCTGACAACCAGGTCGACGGCGGCAGCTCAGTGAAAACTTTCGACGATTGAAGTTTCTCAAGGTTGGCATCCGTGAGACGACCCGATGCGACGAACTTTGAGGTTTTTCCTCCTGCACTGTCGGTGAAAATCGCCTCGAGCGCTTCACCGCGGATCACATTTTGATCACGCGCGCCTGACTGCTCGGGGCGAATCGAGCCCTCCTTGATTTTGTTTTCCTCGGCGAGTTGCACCACTTCGTGGATCTTAATCTCCGCAGGAGATCCGGTACGCGCCGGATTCAATAGAAACAGGGCCAGCACAGCGGCTGCAATGGACAGCCAAATAAGCAGAACCTTCGGCTGAAAACGTTCAGGCGGCAGGCTCTTCAAAGGACGGCGTTTTTTTTCGTTTTTGAGGTCAGACATTTACTCGTAGGGACTAGGCGTGGACCGTGCAGGTTCCAGTTTCATAAGTCAAACGCACGGCCGTTACAGAATCGTTGGTAATTTTCGAATTTTCAGCGGGTGGAAATCCTGGGACCCACAGAATGCTATCATCAGCATCTGTAACCACCGGCAAGGCGCGTCGCCGCGTGACTGCAATCTTACGATTCACAAACAAATCGTGCAATTTTGTGGATCCCGGCGCGCCCAGCGGCCGGTAACGGTCTCCCTCCTGCCACAATCGCATTTGGATCGGGCTTTTTGCGCCGGCCAAATAAACCTCGCTAGCAGAGTTCACCCGTCCTGCAAAAATGTGCGCGCGCAGCGGGTCCGTGATGTTAACTGTCTTCACGCTCACGGCGGCACCATCGGGCAAAAACACCTGCGTATTCTCAGTCAGTCCTACGCCTGTCCAAAACAGCTCGGCGGAACCGCCTCGGCTATAGCACAAAAAACCTCCCGCCACTTCAATGAACCCGTCACCCACGCTGAGTTTACCGGCTCCGCGTTCGCACAGTGACAGAAGTTGGGCAAACGCACTTCGAGCCAGCGGTGCCAGTGGCCGCCACTGACGGAGAGCTCGTCTGAGTAGGGCCCGCGGACGCCCCGCCAGTCTGCACACGTCCAACACGTCGGAGTTGTATTCAGTTTCTGGCATCAGCTCTTTCAGCCACGAGCTCAGAGCGGCATCTTCCTCTTGGAGCAATTCACGCGTCAGCGCGGCTCCTTCTAGCGCGTCGTTTCCCGCGGCTTTGCGCCAAGTCGGTACAACCTCGCCACGGACGCGATTGCGAAAAAAATCGCCCCGCTCGTTGCTCGAATCATCACGCCAGCGCACCTCCACCGCGTTCAACGCCTCGACGATCTGCGTCTTTGAAATCGCCAGCAGCGGTCGCAGAAAAACGCGTCCGTCCGCGAAATCCTGTACGGGGCGCGGAGCGGAAAGCCCCGTTGAGCCGCTGCCGCGAGCGATGCGCATGAGCAGCGTTTCAGCGACATCGTTTTTCTGGTGGCCAGTCCACAGCGCCTCCGCGTCGATCGCCTTCATTTCCTCAGCAAAAAATGCCAGCCTTGCAGTCCGCGCTGCCGCCTCGCTCGCTCGCGGTGGAGCCGATTGCCAATCGCCGAGTCGCAACTCTACTCCGAGCATTTCACAGATTTCGCGGCAAAAGTCCGCGTCCGCATCGCTTTCAGCTCCGCGCAGTCGATGATTGAAGTGCAGCGCGACCAACTGTTGCCGAGGCCAATGCGACCGAACGGTGAGCAGCGAAGCCAGCGAATCGGCACCACCCGAAAATGCCACGCACCAAGGTCGTCCGGCACCTTCGGCGGCCAGCGAATCGGCCCGTGCCAGCACCGCCGGGTGCAACGCGGTTCTCGGGAAAAGCGGTGGCGGATTTTTCCAATCGAACATCAGGCGGCTCCGTCTTCTTGTCCGAAAATCACCGCTTCGTCTTCGCCCGCTCAGGCAAAACTCAAAAAATCCTTACCGAAGTAAGGCACCAACGCCGCCGGGATTTTAACGCGTCCATCTTCCTGAAGATTGTTTTCGAGAATGGCTGCCAACACACGCGGCACTGCCAGACCGGAACCGTTCAACGTATGCACCAGCTCCGGCTTATCCGCGCCTTTGGTGCGGAAGCGGATTTGGGCGCGGCGCGCCTGGAACGCCTCGAAGTTCGAACAGCTCGAAACCTCGAGCCAGCGCTTTTGGCCGGCCGACCACACTTCGAGATCGTACTTCTTGCACTGGGCAAAACCCAGATCGCCGCCGCACATTAACAGCACGCGGTAGGGCAGTCCGAGTTTTTGCAGCAGGCGCTCGGCATCGAGCCGCAGCTTGTCGAGTTCGTCGTAACTAGAATTCGGATGCACCCATTTCAGCAGCTCCACTTTGTCGAACTGGTGCAGACGATTGAGCCCGCGCACATCCTTGCCATAACTTCCCGCTTCGCGGCGGAAACACGGTGTGTACGCGCAGCGCAGCACCGGCAAAGCCGCTTCGTCGAGGATCTCGTCGCGCAGGTAGTTAGTCAGCGGCACCTCAGCCGTGGGCACCGCGTAGAGTTTGTCCGCCGTTTCGTACATCTGCCCTTCCTTGTCGGGAAGTTGTCCCGTCGCCGTGGCGCTGGCCGCGTTCACGAAAATCGGCGGATTTACTTCGATGTATCCGGCCCGCCCTGCTTCATCCAAAAAGAAATGGAGTAACGCGCGCACGATCTTGGCGCCGTCGCCGACGTAAAACGGGAAACCCGCACCCGTGACTTTCGCGCCTCGCGCAAAATCGAAGAGCCGGTCGAATCCCGAGATTTCCCAATGCGCTTTCGCATGAGCCGAGACGGCGTTCACGTCGCCATGGGTCGCGAAAACAACATTCTCCTCGGGCGTCCGTCCGTCAGGAACGCTGCTGTGCGGGATATTCGGGAGCGCGAGGACGGCCTGCTTCCACTTTTCTTCCGTTTCTTTGAGCTGAATTTCGCGCTCTTTCACCTGAGCCGACACAGCCTTCATTTCCTGAATTTTGGCGATGAACTCCGGCGACCCTTTCGGCAATTTCGCCATGTCGATATTCGCCGCTTTCTGCACGCCGCGGAGTTGCTCCGTCTCCTGCAGCTGCGCGCGCCACGACGCATCGAGCGCGAGGACGGCGTCGAGATCGACGTCGAGGTGTTTCTTGGCAATCGCCGCGCGGACGAGCTCGGGCGATTCACGAAGGAGTTTGGGATCGAGCATGGGAAGATGCAGCGAAACCGCTAACCCGCGCCGACTCACGCCAATTTTTCAGACCGTCTCAATCGCGTAGCTCGACCTGGACTTCCGGCAACGGGATCGGCGTGGTCGCCAACGGCGGACCGAAAATCTGTCGCTTTAAAATCCGCGCTGCGAAAAAGGAAACGGATGCGCCGTGCGGACCCGCGTTCCGTCGAGTCTCTTAAATCGCGCATAAACTTCCCGCGCGGAGAGCAACTTGAGGTTTCCGATGGGAGCCTGCGCGACGTGATTCGTCGGAGCGGTGAGCGGAAACGGTCCGTAGAGTCGAGGATCCGTCGGCCCGAAAATCCCGAGCGTCGGTACGCCCATTGCAGCCGCAAGATGCATCGGTCCGCTGTCGTTCGAGATCACCCAGCCCGCGCGTTTGATCAATGCCGGAAGTGCCATGAGGCTGGTGTTGCCGGTGAGATTGAGAAACTGCGTTTCTGTCAGCGCGTCCTTGTAATCGATGTAGTTATTGCCCGCCCAAACGACTTTCCGTCCGGAGCCGTCGCGTGCGATAAACTCGGTAAGCTCTTTAAAGCCATGCCAGCGTTTTTCCGCTCTGCGGCTGTCTGGAAACATGACGATGGGCTGCGCACCGCCCCGGCCCTCGATGTGGCTTAAATTCAAACCCTCCACTTCACGGAAACGAAGTGTTCCCGTTAGTTCAGGCTTCACGCCCAGCACAGGCAAAAACTGCAGCAAAATCTCCAGCGCATGACTCGCACGTCCCGCAGCTGGCAATTGAACGACTTCTTTATAGAAGAGGGCCGATCCTTCACGCGCATCGGTCCGTCCTACTTTCTTAACCCCATTTGTCCGCCAGGTCATCAACCCGGTGCGGAGAAGTCCCTGCATATCGAACACGAAATCGAACTTCGTTTCCCGCACTTCTCTCATCAGATTCAAGAAGCCCGAGACGCCTCCTCCTCGTTTGAAAACATAGATATGGTCCACCGCCTCGCATTGCCGCACAAGCGGCGCAAAAATATCCCGCACGATCCACGAGATGCGCACGTCGGGGCGTTGGGCCTTGATCGACGACGCCACCTGCAGGCCATGCACGATATCGCCCAGAGACGAAGGTTTGATGATAAGAAGTTGAACCATGAAAAACGCGGGCCGCAGAATCTGCTTTTAACCGCGGCGACGCTCCGTTTGATGAAGTTTCCCTCGGCAAAATCAAACGCTAATCGCCTCATGCGCGATCAACCTCCGCGTTGTCTCCGTTCGCGTGCTTAAATTTTTACTACAAATCTCCGGCTGGTCGATCGCCCACGCGCCCGAACGACTCTTGCGCGCGTTCACCGCTCTTTGCGGAGATCTGCTCATCCTTCTTTCCCCGCGTCGTCGTCGCTTGATTTTCTCCAACCTCCACCACGCGTTCCCCGAGCGGCCCATCGCCTGGCATCGGCGCCTCGCCCGCAAAAGCAGCCGGCGCCTCTTCGAGACCGCGCTGCTTTCCCTCGCGAGCCCTTATTTTAGCGAAGCCCGCCTCCGAAAATTCGTCCGCATCACCGCTTCCGTCGAAGCCTGTTTCCGCCAGCACACAAAGGATCCTCATCCGCTGATCGTCGCGGCCCCGCACATCGCCTACTGGGAGAGCCTCACATGGCTGGCACTTTTCCTGCCCGTCCCACTCCGCGAATTCGGCGTCATCTTCCGCCCACTCGATAACCCGACGGCGGATGCCTGGGTAAAATCCACACGCGAGCGTCATGGGATGAAACTACTCTCGCGCAAGGAAGGCCTGGCCGAATCGTTTCGCATCCTTAAGCGCGACGGCACCGTCGGCATCCTCTTCGATCAAAACGCCGGGACCCAGGGCGCGTTGACCACACTTCTCGGCCGGGTGTGCTCCACCACCGAATTGCCCGGACTACTCGTCGAGCGCTCCCGTGCAAAACTCGTTACGTTTTATCCCCGCCGCCTCGATTTCTGGCGCGTACAATTCGAGCTCGCCGAGATTCCGCACGACGGCACCGCCGCCAGCGCCACCCTCGCACTGAACCGCTGGCTCGAGAATGCACTCGCGACCGACGACGATCTCTGTGCCTCCTGGCTTTGGAGTCATGACCGCTGGCGTCATCAGGACATGCCTTCGAAACGCTTCCGGCTGGAGTCCAAGCGCAACCTGCTGCCCGCCGATCTTGCCGCGAGAGGACTCACGAAGCCTCCACGAAAAACCCGCCTGTGGGTTCGTTTGCCAAACTGGCTGGGCGACGTTGTGATGGCCGTTCCCCTACTCCGCGCCCTGCGCTCCGCACGGCCCGACGCCGAGATCACGTTCATTGCTAAAGGCGCATTCCTGCCGCTCCTCGATCAAACCGAGCTTGCCGATAAATCGATCCCGCTTCCGCCCCGAAACTGGAAATACTTTATCCACTTTCTGAAACTCCGCAGCGGTTATCCCGACGCGTATTTGCTTCTCACAAACTCCCTGCGAGGCGATCTCGAGGCCTGGCTTACGGGTTGCCGCCAGCGCTTCGGTCTGGTGAAGGCAAATCGCCCTCGTCCGCTGCTCACGCACCGCTACGAAGTCCCGGCGAGCTTCGATGAAAAACAGCATCACCAACTCGAACTCTGGGAGAACTTATTGCGTCACTTCGGTCTCGAGCTGCCTACCGAACGCGCCCCTCTTTCACCCTCCTCTCTTCGCCGGCCCCCCGTCATCGCTTTCATCGCGGGATCCGAAAACACTCCCGAGAAACGCTGGCCCGTCAGCCACTGGCGCCAGTTGGCAAAAACAATTCTCCTCAGTCTTCCCGATGCGACGATCCTGCTCCTCGGAACCGCCCACGATCGCACCATCACCGATGCCATCGCCGCCGGCCAACCCGGTGCTCGCGTCCAAAACCTCGCCGGCCGTACCGATCTCCCAGCCTACATGGATAAGCTGCGTAGTTGCGCCGCGCTCATCACCAACGATACCGGCGGCATGCATCTCGCCAATTTGCTAGGCGTGCCGCTCATCGCTCTTTTCGGCCCCACCAATCCCGTGCGCACCGGCCCTGTCTTCACCGCGCCACACGTGATTTTGCAACCGCCCGACTGTCCTCCCACAGGCGGAGGATCCCTCGCCGATCTTTCGCCCGAAACCGTTTGGAACGCGCTCACGAACGCGCTCGTAAATCCCGCTCCCGCTCCTAGCGCTTAACCCGACTGCGGCAGCAAACCTGGCGAACGTTTCGGCATTATCCCTTTCTCTGGAATCTTAACTCTCCCCTTTTTCACTGTGCCGCTGCTTTCCGTTCAAGACCTCCGCACTTATTTCCACACGCGCACCGGTGTCTACCGTGCAGTCGATGGCGTTAGCTTCGATCTGGGTCGTGGAGAAACTCTCGGCCTGGTCGGCGAATCTGGCTCGGGCAAATCCGTCACCTGCTACTCCATCATGGGCCTCATCCCGCAACCGCCCGGACGCATCGCGAGCGGGCGTGCGATGTTCGGCGGTGTGGATCTTCTCAACTGCACGCCCACCCAGGCACGCGCCATTCGCGGAAAACGCATCTCCATGATTTTTCAGGATCCGATGACCTCGCTCAACCCCTACATGCGAGTCTCGGAGCAGATCATCGAGCCTCTGCTCATCCACGAAAAAATCTCCCGCCACGCAGCGCTCGCACGCGCCTTGGCCATGCTCGAGGCGGTCGGCATCGTCGACGCGGCGAAACGCATGCGCAGTTATCCGCACGAATTCTCCGGAGGCATGCGTCAACGCGTGATGATCGCCATGGCCCTGATCACCAAGCCCGACATCCTCATCGCCGATGAGCCCACCACGGCGCTCGATGTCACTGTCCAGGCGCAGATCCTGGCGTTGATTAAAAAAATGCAGCGCGAGCTCGGCATGGCGGTGATCTTCGTCACGCACGACCTCGCGGTGGTTTCGGGCCTTTGCGATCGCGTGCAAGTCATGTACGCCGGTCGCATCGTCGAGACAGCCGACACCCGGACGCTCTTCCGTGCGCCCCAGCATCCCTACACCAAAGCGCTGCAACGCTGTATTCCCTCGCTCCAGGAAAAAGGCCGGGAACTCTACACCATTCCCGGCATGCCGCCGGATCTCTCGAAGCCGGTCTCCGAAACTGAGCTCCTCGCGCGCTTCGAGCCCGCTCCGGAAATTCGCGAGCGAAAGCCGCTCTCTGTTTTCAACGAGCAAAGCCGCGACCAGCGAGAAACGATGTTGCAGCTCCACGATGTTAAAACGCATTTCGCCGTGCGCTCAGGAAAGATATTCGACCGCCACCCGGCCGTCATCCACGCCGTCGATGGCGTCACCTTCGAGGTGAAACGCGGCGAAGTCCTCGGCCTGGTCGGCGAATCCGGCTCGGGTAAATCCACACTTGCACGGACCATCATGCAGCTCGTGCCCACGACCGCAGGCACCGTCATCTTGGAGGGAAAAAATCTCACTCAAATTTCCATCGATGAACTGAAAGTGGCTGGCCGCGACCTCCAGATGGTGTTCCAAGATCCCTTCGCATCGCTTAACCCGCGCATGACCGTTTTCGATACCCTCGCTGAACCGCTGCTGGTCCACAAAGTCGTCGCTCCCTCTCAAGTGCGTACGCGCGTGACCGAGCTGATGAACCACGTCGGCCTCGCCCCGCGCTTCATGGCGAAATATCCACACGAGTTTTCCGGCGGCCAACGCCAGCGCATCGCCATCGCGCGCGCCCTCGCTCTTGAGCCCAAAGTGATCATCGCCGACGAACCCGTTTCCGCCCTCGACGTTTCCATTCAGGCGCAAATTTTGAATCTCCTAGCCGGTCTGGTTCGCAGGATGAACCTCACGCTCATCTTTATTTCCCATGATCTGGCCGTCGTGAAACACATCTCCGATCGCATCGCCGTGATGTACCGAGGAAAGATCGTGGAACTCGGAACCGCTCTCGATGTGATGGAGCGTCCGCAACACGAATACACGCGCACCCTCCTGAGCGCTATTCCCCGTGTCGACCACGTCTAAGCCCAAAGATCCGCTCCACGGCATCACGCTGGAGATGATCGTCAGCCGGCTCGTCGAAAAACACGGCTGGGCCGAGCTCGGCCGCCGGATCGACATTCGGTGCTTCCATTACGATCCAAGCGTTAAATCCAGCCTGCAGTTTCTCCGCCGAACCCCTTGGGCGCGGAAAAAGGTCGAAGAGCTTTACCTGCGCACCGTGGCGAATTCTTGAAATAAATCCCCTGTCTTATCCGCAGCTCAAACTAGGCGGTGGCAGTTTTTTTTCCCGTCGCGCGCGCCGTTGCGGCATCATTTGCCAAACCCGACCTGTCGCAACGCTTCATAGCACGCGATCCCTGCCGCAGTGCTGAGATTCAAGGAACGCAAGGTCGGATCGCCGTGCGGAATCGTGAGCCGTGAAGCGTCACCAAACTCCTGATGCAGCCATTCCGGTGCGCCGTGACCCTCGTTTCCAAACACCAAACCATCCTCGCTTTGGTACTTCACATCCCAAAACGATTGCGTGCTCTTCGTCGTGAAGAGCCACAACCGTTTCGGCCCAAAGGCGCTCGCACGAAACGCCTGCCAGTCGTCGTGATGGTGCACGTCGAGCGAGTGCCAATAATCCATCCCTGCCCGCTTTAAATGCCGGTCCGTTATGGTGAAACCAAGCGGGTGAATGAGGTGCAGCCTGGATTTCGTCAGCGCGCACATGCGGCCAACGTTACCTGTATTCTGCGGAATCTCCGGTTGAAAGAGAACGATATGGAGCATGGCTAGACGGCTGAACGTGGAAACTTCCGCTCGCGAATCTTAGCTCGCTTCGAGCAACCCGCTCACTCGATTTTCAAGCCTTCGTTATCTGCGGCCAGTATCCGCACGTCGCTCGAAATTTTCGCCTCGGCAAATGCCTCGCGCATCGCGTTGCCCACCGCCGTTTCTCCTCCACGTCGCACCAGACAAAGCACACTGGAGCCGCTGCCGCTGAGCCAGCCAGTCAGCGCGCCAGCGGAAATCCCCGCATCGATCGCCGCGCGACCCTGGGGAATCCGCGGCATCCGGTAGGGCTCATGCATGAAATCGGAAACCGCGTAGCGCAGCTGCTCATAGTCTCGAGTCGCCAACGCCGCCGCGAAAAAAGCCGCGCTGTTGATGCTCTTCACCGCATCGAAATAAGGGAGTTTGTCCGGTAAAATCCCCCGCGATTCTTTGGTCAATATTTCCACGCTCGGCGATGCTACAACAAAGACTAAATCGGCCGACACCTCCGCGCGCACGACACCGAGATATTTATTCGTTTTAGCATCGCACCGTGCTACGCAAAAACCGCCGAGTATCGCCGCGGAGGCGTTATCCGGATGACCCTCGAGAACGTTTGCCACTTCCACCAACCGATGACGGCTGAGGCCTGCGCCGGTTAGTTCGTTCAGACCCGCTAGCACACCGCCGATCACCGTCATACTGGAACCGAGTCCACGCGCGGGAGGAACCTCGCCTTGAATTTGAAACGAAAAGCCTATCGCATCGACGCCAGCCGCTTCGAAAAAAGCCTTCGCGGTCATCTCCACCATTTTTTGCCCACGTGCGCTTTCGGCCGTGACTGAGGTAATGGTCAAATCCAACGAACGACAAAGCGTGACCCGGTTGTAGATTTGGAGCGCGAGACCCAGCGTATCGAAACCGGCGCCACAATTTGAGGTGCTGCCTGGGACGCGGACCGCGATCGAGGCAGGCAAAGACCGCTGACTCATAGGCGACGGGCTTTGATCTGTTTTTTCACTTCGTCCATCTCGGCCTTTTTCTTCAGGTCGTCGCGTTTATCGAAAAGCTTTTTGCCGGTGCAAAGCGCGATCTCCACTTTCACCAGCGCTTCTTTGAAATACATGCGAAGCGGGATGAGCGCTTTGCCTCCGACCTGGAGCGCTTGAGCGATCTTGCGAACCTGGTGCTTATGCAGAAGCAGCTTCCGAGTACGCCGTGTGTCGTGATTGGAGATATTACCGAACGCATACTCTTCGATGTGGGCATTCCTCAACCAAAGCTCGCCTTTATCGAAACACCCAAACGAATCGCTAATCTGCGCGCGCCCCGCACGAATCGATTTCACCTCAGTTCCTTTAAGAGCGAGCCCGGCTTCAAACTTCTCATCCACGGAATAGTCCCGCAGTGCCTTAGCATTGCGGATTTCCGTATAACGCGCGGGATCTTTTTTCTGTGCGGACATGGAGGCTCGATCAACGCCAGGCTAGTTGCTCAGCCGCCAGTCGGCCTCAGCGCCAAACGCGCTCAGTTGTTTGTCGCACCGACCGCGAGCTCGAAACTAATTTTGCCTTCGATCACTTCGCGGAGGGCGACATCTTCGGAAGAAAGCTTTTCAAGCGATTCTACAAGCGGACGACTGCCGCGTTTGAGCTGCTTCACGCGACGGGACACCACGTTGATCAAAACATTGGGATCGCTGATGACCTTCTGCGCTTCCTTAAGATAATCGTCTCTCATGAATAACTGGGTGAATGGCTACGATGAAACCGCGTAGAGCAGGCCTAAACCCTAGCACCGTCAAGGGCAATTTTCCCTGCTTGCGCCTCTTAAAAACACAGCGATTTCTCATCGCATGGCCATGATCGGTTGGACGACGGTCGCGTCTCGCAAACATGCTGAAACACTCGCTGCGGGACTCATTGAAGCCCGACTCGCCGCTTGCGTCCAAATCGACGGACCTGTGACCGCGGTTTACCGGTGGAAGGGACGGATCGAGTATTCCGATGAGTTTCGAATCTACGTGAAATTCATCGATGCGCGATTCGCCGCAATCGAAGCGTGGATATTGGCGCACCATCCGTACGAGACGCCCGAATGGATAACCGTGCGCGCGGAAAACGTTTCGGAAAAATACTTGTCATGGATGGAGGCGAGCTCTAGCAACTGACCCTTTCACCAAAACGAAACCCTCTCTTTCAAACTGCCATGTCACAACACAAGAGTCTCCAAGGTTCCAGCGGCATCGTCGTTAAGCGTAACGTCTTAAAACGTTTCGAGCGCGTCGATCTCCTCAAAAAGCGTGGCCAATGGAAAGCGGGCGACCGCGTCCAAGGCCTGCGCAAGACGAAGCCCGACGTCTAAACCGTTATTTACCCTTTTCAATCGGAGGCAGGCCGTGTTTTTCACGGCCTGCCTTTTTTGTGTCTTCATTCGTCAGCCGCATGCATCGCCCTCTCTCATGATCGATCTCCTCAAGAAGCTCTTCGACTTCATCCTCCACATCGACGTCCACTTGCGTGAGATCGTCACTAACTACGGCACGTGGAGCTATGTGGTTCTCTTTGCGATCATTTTTGCGGAAACCGGTTTGGTCGTAACGCCATTTTTGCCGGGCGACTCGTTGCTCTTTGCTGCGGGCGCTCTGTGCGCCCCCATCGGAGGTCATCCGGCCGTATTAAACGTACATTGGATGGCGCTGCTACTCTTCGTGGCAGCAGTCATCGGCGACACCCTTAACTACTGGATCGGCTCAAAAATCGGTCCGAAGGTTTTTTCAAAGGAAGACTCTTTGTTTCTTCGAAAGAAGCATCTCGATCGAGCTCACGCCTTTTTTGAAAAATACGGCGGTCGAGCAATCGTCCTCGCTCGTTTTGTCCCTATCGTCCGCACGTTTGTGCCGTTTGTCGCGGGCGTCGGCAAAATGACTTACTCACGATTCGCCGCATACAACATAGCCGGAGGCTTTGTATGGATCTATTTCTTCACCTACGCGGGATATTTTTTTGGAACGCGGCCGTTCGTGCAAAAAAACTTCAAAATGGTGATCCTCGCGATCATCTTCCTGTCCGTCCTCCCCATAGTTTTCGAATTCATTCGGGCCCGTCGCGAATCCAGAGCTGCGAAAGCGGCCGGAGCCAATATCTAACCGTTTCACTTTCTCCAAAACGAAAAGCGGAGATGACCGGTTCGTCCTCCCCGCTTTTTCAGCCTTCTGGCGCGACGTTCAAATCACTGTGCCGGTCGGAACGAGGCCGCCCTTAGGCACAAGCAAGACACCGTCCCGCACAATGACGCCGTGCGCGTAGGTGCCATCCGGTTTTCCTTCAGCCGAAAGCGTCACATCATCGCCAATACGCGAGTTTTTGTCGATGATCGCTCCGCGAATCTTGCAATTGCGACCCAGGCCGAGATGCGGCCGTCCTTGTTCAGTATTGGCTATTAACTGATCCGGGGTTTCGTAGAAGTCGGAGCCCATCATTACGACATCTTGCAGACTAGTTCCTTGCCTCACAAAAGAACGGATACCGAGCACGCAGTGCTTTAGCGTCGAGTCCTCGATGATCGACCCGTCTCCGATGACCACATAATCGATGGCACAGTTGTTGATTTTGGACGCGGGCAGATAGTTGTCCTTGGTGTAGATCGGGTCTTTGGCGTCGAAAAAATTAAATGGCGGCAACGGCTGCGCGAGCGCGAGGTTGGCATCGAAGAAGGCTTTCACCGTTCCGATGTCTTCCCAGTACCCCTCGAAAATATGAGCAAAAAGCTTTTTTTTCCCCAGCAAGCCCGGGATGACCTCTTTACCGAAATCGGTCATGCTGTTGTCGAGCGCTTCGGCCAAAGCCGCGCGGGTGAACACGTAAATGCCCATCGAGGCTAAACAGTGTTTTTCATCCACCGGTTGCTGCAGCTTCGCCTCCAGCGCGGGGCTCAGAGCAAGGCTGTTGATCACAGCGGGATCTTTTGGCTTTTCTACAAATTGCGCGATCGAGAGGTCATCATTTACTCGTGTCAGACCTAGGCCTTCGACTTTCGAGACAGGAAAGGGGACCGCCGCGATCGTCACATCCGCACCGGTCGCGACATGCTGTTCGATGATCTTCCGAAAATCCATCCGGTAGAGCTGATCGCCCGACAGGATCAATACGAGGTCGTGGGGAAATGTGCGGAAATGCTGGAGGTTTCGCCGCACGGCGTCCGCCGTGCCTTGATACCAATCTACACTCTTCTCCGTCTGCTCTGCGGAAAGAATATCGACAAAACCGCCGCCAAACGGATCAAAGTGGTAAGTCGCCTGAACGTGACGATGAAGCGACGCCGTGTGAAACTGGGTCAGCAAGAAAATGCGATTCAACCCGGAGTTGATGCAATTGCTGATGGGAATATCGACCAGGCGATATTTACCGGCGAGGGGAACGGCAGGTTTGCAGCGCTCCATTGTGAGCGGATAAAGACGCGTGCCGCGACCTCCACCCATGATTACGGAGATGACTTTGGGAATTGGCATATTTGTGGGTCTTAAAGCCTTGCTCAACGTTTGTCGCGGTCCGTAGTTTCGCCAGCCAAAAGCAAAAAAACTATGTGTGGAATCGTTGGTTACGTCGGTAAACAGAAAGCGGCTTCAATCATCATCGAGGGATTAAAGCGCCTGGAGTATCGCGGCTATGACTCCGCTGGGGTTGCGGTGCTTCAAAATGACCGAATCGAAATCGCGAAAAAGGCAGGCCGGGTCGAAGTCCTCGCGAAGGAAGCCGCCAAACACCGCTTCACTGGCACCACAGGGATTGGCCACACGCGCTGGGCTACGCATGGCGGCGTGACCGACGCGAACGCCCATCCTCATGTAAGCAGTGACGGTAAGTTCGCGCTCATCCACAACGGCGTCATCGAGAATTATTCTTCGATCAAAAAATTCCTGCTGGGCAAAGGCTACACATTCTCCTCCGAAACGGACACCGAGGCGCTCGTTAATCTGATCGCCTACCACTACCAAAAAGAGCCTGTTGCCGACGACAAAAGCCGTTTTCTAGAAAGCGTGCGACGCAGCCTCATGCACGTCGAAGGCACCTATGGCATCGCGGTTATTTGTACGGATTTTCCCGATCAACTTGTCGCCGCCCGCAAAGCATCGCCGCTCATTCTCGGCGTGGGCGACGCCGAGTTCATAGTTGCCTCGGATGTCTCCGCGCTGATTAGCCGCACGCAGAATGTCGTCTACCTAAAGGACGGGGAACTCATTCATCTCACAGGGAAAAATTTCTCCATCATCACGCAGTCCGAGGAAGACGTTTCTCCTGTCGTTAATAAAGTCACGTGGTCCGCTGAAGCCGCCGAGCTCGGCAGCCACGCGCACTACATGGAGAAAGAGATTTTCGAGCAACCCGTGGCGCTCGAAAATGCTATGCGCGGTCGCTTCTCTGCGGACGGCAGCACCGCTCAATTCGGTGGCCTAAACCTGACGCCTATCGATGTCCGGCAGATCGACCGCTTCGCATTTTGCGGTTGCGGCACCGCCTGGCACGCATGCCTAGTCGCCGAGCACTTGATCGAGCGTTTCGCGCGCGTCCCCGTGGAGGTCGACTACGCTTCCGAGTTTCGTTACCGAAATTCCCCGCTCAATGGCAACACGCTCTTCTTCGTCGTCAGCCAGTCCGGTGAAACGATCGATACGCTCGGCGCGCTTCGCGAAGCGAAACGCAAAGGCTACAAGGTTCTCGCGATTAACAATACCGTCGGATCCTCCATCGCGCGCGAAGCGGATGGCGGCATCTATCAACACGTCGGCCCCGAGATAGGCGTCGCCTCCACCAAGGCGTTCACGTCTCAACTCCTCATCGGCGCCATGTTCGCTCTCTACGTTGCGCGTATGCGCGACATGAGCTTCAGCGATGGCGTTGAGTACGTGAAGGCCCTCAAAGGCGCTCCCGATCTTGTCCGTAAAACGCTCGAGCAGTCACCGCGCATCAAAGAAATCGCGCAGCGTTACGCTCAATACACCGACATGCTTTTCCTGGGTCGCCTGTCGCTTTTCCCCATCGCGCTCGAGGGAGCTCTGAAGTTAAAGGAAATCTCTTATATCCACGCGGAAGGCTATCCCGCCGCCGAGATGAAACACGGCCCCATCGCGCTCATCAGCGATAAATGTCCGTCGGTCTTCTTCGCTCCCAAAGGCGAGATATTCAATAAACTCGTTTCTTCGATCCAAGAGATTAAAGCCCGCAACGGTAAGACGATCGTGATCACGACCGAAGGCTGTGAATTCCCCCCCGGCGTCGCCGATGAGGTCATCTACATTCCTGACTGCCACGAGGCGGTCCTGCCTATCGTCGCCACCGTCCCGGTCCAATTACTGAGCTACTACATCGCTTGCGAGCGCGGCTGCGACGTGGATAAACCCCGCAACCTCGCGAAGTCCGTGACGGTCGAGTAGATAAAAGCCACGCAGGGATTCAGCTCCCGCGTCTCATGCTCCACATGCCCCCGCCCGTCATGCGTTGATCCTTCTGCTGTTGCCGCGGCAATTGCAGCTGCCCTTCCTGGGGACCTCGACGCGGACTGTAGAATCGCTTTTTCGCCAAGCGATACCGCTGCGTCGTCGTCACAGGTGCTCTTCGTAGGTGATGGCTATCTTGGCGGCGAAAGCCTTTTTCTTGGCCGTACCCTGGAAGCGAATGCTGTGCGTGAGCTCGTCGTAAACGTAACCGTTTTCCGGATCGGCGAGTATTTGCTGACCGTCGACCAGCACGCGCAGGCTCTTTTTGTAGAAGGTCGCGGCGGGTCCAACGGGGTCGAGTGCGACGGCGACCGTGTCGGCAATGCGATCGCCTAACTCCGCCAGCGGCCCGGTGAAATCGCTGTCGATATTCAGCACGGTTCCGCCGGTAAGCTCAGCAGCGCGTCGGTGCGAGCGGTTGTCCGGAGAAACCACGGCATGCATTTCCAACTTTCCGCGCTTGTTGCCCTTGGCGATGATAAAGGGGCGCAGCACCCAGTAGTTGATATAGCCATCGAGCGTCTGGCGTTTTTCGGGATGACGCGCATTGTAGTCGCTGAGCAGGTCCGGAAGTTTGCCGTCCTCGATCCACTCAGCCTGCGGCGAGCCGCTTTTCTGAGCCTTCCACGAAGCCATGCGCGTCTCTTCCTCATCCATGAAAAAGACCACGATCGTGGTGGCGTCCGGCCGCAAAAACGTGTGCTGCTTGTTGTAGTAACCCGCCACGAAATTATACACGGCTGTAAACGCGGTGCGGTTGCTGTCGCCGTTCGTGCCGACTTTCACGAGTTCGGCAAAAACGCCGTCGGGCGTACGCGGCGTGATCCAGGGTTGATCCATCGTCGGCAGTGTGACCAGAGCTCCATTGCTCGCGACACGCTTGGTGATTTGCTTGGGACGATTGCGGCGGTCCAGCACCGGGTTGCCTGCCTTGTCGAGCTGCACTGAGCGAACCTCTTTGTAATAGGGCTGATCCTCGGGCTGGCGCCCCGACTCCGCGTCGACGAAGTCGGTCGTGAGCACCCCGATCCGATAGTCGAGATCCCGCGCACGAAAGAGCTGACGAAAGCGGTTCAAGTTGGACGCGATGCGACTTTGGTGTTCCGCCATCGAGGGCGAATTATTGATCGCAAACACAAGATCCACCTCGCGGCTGCGAGAGCGATCCACAGCCATCTGCTTCACAGTGCGGATCGGTTCGACGTTGATTGAGACGACGTTCTCCACGCCGAGGTGAGAGTTATTTTCGTCGACCGTGTAATATTTAAAATTGTCCTCACCGATGAAGCCGGGATTGGGCGCATAACTAAACTGGCCGGTAATCCGGTCGATCTTGGCCGTGCCGTTCTTCGGTTTCGCCTTGTCGTCCAGAACATAGACCACCCTGGGATCGACGATGCTGGATCTATCTCCGGGTGTCATGAAATCCTCATGACTAGGGAGCTTTTGCTCAATCGAAGTATTGGGACGCGTCACGAGTGAAACCGCTCGAACATTCATGGAGCGCTCGCGGTCCGCGCTGACCTCGAACTTCTCCAAAATAAGCGGAGCCGCTGGCTTCAGAGTGATCACGACGGTGTTTTTGAACGAAAGGCCGGAGGTTTCATTGCGCACCGTGTAAGTAAAGGAGTCATCCCCCACATAACCTTCCTGCGGTTGATACGCGAAATACCCGAGGCGCGCCGTCTTCGTTTTGAAAAAATCCGCCTCGTCGCCGCCTCCGGCCAGCCCCACTCGTCCGAACAGCGGGTCAACGGTGATAGAGAAAACCAGGTCGGCACGCGTTTCGGCGCTGATCAGTTCCGGTGCGACGACAAGCTGCCCGTGAACACCTGTGCCCTCGGCCTCGAACGTCATTGGTGTCGTCGACACGATCGTTTCCACGTCGCTGGGTGCGGTGCCGCCAGCGGCGGTGGGCTCACTCGCGGGAGCCGGCGCATCGGCGGCGAAGGCAGGTGTGCCCACCAACATTAATATCAAGCACAGTACGCGGATCTGCGGGCGAGTGTTGGTTTCGATGTTCATAGTCGTCACGGCGATGCGGGACATCCCGCCCGCTTCCGTCAAGCTAGCGCAGATTAGTTCCGGCAAACTTCCGGCTCAAAGCTCCCCGTCGCCCCGGTACGTGCACCGGCGAGCCACCGTCTTTTGAGGGTAAGCGTCGCTTGGGTGCCTCGTAGATATGGGAGATACGAGGTGGTAGAGTGTATAAATGGGAACTACCGTAAGCGCCGAGG
>WUUC01155171.1_pt1 | contig 26131 bp, 43 predicted proteins | sample 6278441 | NCBI WGS metagenome assembly WUUC01 (sample SAMN13675441, study PRJNA597444) | soil metagenome | isolation source: soil | place: USA: Washington | collected 2017-10 | reverse complement strand
GGCCAGTACGTCCGGAAGGTCTCCGGCACCATGGGCGTGGCCGCGGCCCGGTCGGAGATTGCGGCGTACTTCCTGCGGCATACCGATGGCGAGTGGCTGTTCATGGTCGATTCGGACATGGGCTTTGCCGATGACACCGTGGACCGGCTGATCGAGTCGGCCGAGGCCAACAGCGTTCCGGTGCTCGGCGCCCTGGCTTTCGCGCAGAAGGTGGACCCGGATGTGGCGCCGGGCGATTTCGGCGCCGTGCGCATGCGGATCACGCCCACGCTGTACACCTACGTGGAGCGCGAGAACGGCGAGCGCGGTTTCCAGTCGATCACCAAATACCGGCGGGACGCCTTCCAGCACGTGGCCGGCACCGGGGCCGCGTGCATCCTGATCCACCGATCAGCCCTGGAGGCGGTCGGCTCGGACCCGTTCATGCCGATCACCGATCCCAAGGCCGGTGGCCGGGGGACCCCGCGGACGTTCTCGGAGGACCTGTCCTTCTGTATCCGGGTCCAGGCCGCCGGCCTGGAGATGGGCGTGGATACGTCGATCAAGACCACGCACTACAAGGGTGGCCTCTTCCTCGATGAGGGGACGTTCGCCATGCAACAGGAAACGCTGATCCAGGCCCGCGGGCACGCCATCGCGCGCCAGGCCGAGTTGTACACCCGGGCCGGCCTCGTCATTCCCAAGGGAGCTGCACTGTGACCGTTCGGATCAACACCGCTCTGCGCGACGCCATGGCCAACGCTGCCTGGGCCACGGTCGATGGCGGATCCGGCGCCGGGAGGATGCGTATCTACACCGGCTCCCAGCCGGCCACGCCGGCCACCGCGCCCTCCGGCACACTGCTCTGTGAGATCACCCTGAACGATCCCTCGGGCGAGGCCTCGTCCACCGGGACCGCGGCTCTGGACATCACGCCCGCGCTGTCCGGCACGGGCGTGGCCGCGGGCACAGCCGGATGGGCTCGGTTCGTCACCTCCACCGAGGCGGCCGGGACCGGCCTCGGTGTGATCGACGGATCGGTGACCGCCACCGGTGGCGGCGGGGACTTCACGCTGAACACGACAACCATCTCCATCGGCCTGACGGTCTCGGTCACGTCCGCTTCCATCACGGCGCCGGCTGCCTGACCGTGAGCCGACTTTTCGGAGGGCCGACCACCCTGGAGGGGATTACCTTCTCGGTCGGTTCGGCCGCCCCGGACAACGGCCCGATCACGGTTGTTCTCCTGGCCAGGCCATCCGCAACGCCTTTCACCGCCTGGGCGATTCACGGAAACGTGAGTGGGACTCGGCTCTGGTCCATTCTGGTGGACACCGGCAAGCTCTACACCGAGAACGACTTCGGTACCGGCGGCCCGAGCCACGGGACCGGCTGGTGCTGGTACGCCTACACCAAGGCCAGCGGATCGAACATCCCCCGCTGGCACATGAAGGACATCACCGCCGGCTCGGCCTGGGTCCACCAGAACGACACGTTCAACATCGGTGACGGATCCGGCCCGATCAACAGCATTGTGATCGGCAATGCCGGGAGCGCGGCCAACACCTGGCGCGGCCGGATCGCGGCGGCGGCCACCTTCACCAGCGTCCTGAACGATGCCGCGATTGAGGCCGCCTGCACGCTGGCCGCGGCCGATCTCCTGGCCGCCGGCCCCGGGTGGATGGTCCGGCTCAACCAGGCCAGCACGGCCACCTCGGTCGTGGACGACACGGGCAACGGTGGCGGCCAATCGGCCATCACCGGCACGACCGTGGACCCGGACGACCCACCCGGGTTCGACTACTCGCTGAGCGCGCCCGGCAGCACCCTGGCCGCGGCCATCACGCTGCCCGCGCTCACTGGCGCCGCGGCCCTGACCGCCGGCTCGGCGGTCACCTCGGCCATCACGCTGCCCGCGCTCCAGGCGTCCGCTGTCCTGGCCGCGCGCGCGACCCTGGCCAGTGCGCTGTCCCTTCCGGCCCTCCAGGCCACGGCCACGCTGACCACCGGCGTCACCCTGGCCAGTGCACTGTCCCTGCCCGCGCTCCAGGCAGCGTCCGTCCTGGCCGCCCGAGTGGCCGTGGCCAGTGCGATGACCCTGCCAGCCCTGGACATGTCCGCGGTCCTGTCGGTGCCGGTGGCTCCGGCCGAGGACACGTCCAGCCCTAATTCGCCCATCAGCACGATTTCCAGGCCGGTGGTTATCGCTACCATCTCCCAGACGCATGTGATCAGTACCGGAGCCAGAGGGGGCGCATAGTGTTCGATCTTGGCGACGGCATCAACCTGGACCATCGGGTCTATGACCGCTCGGGTGTGCTCACCGCGGCCACGGTCGCGCTCACGATCACGCGCCCGGACGGGACCACCTTCACGGCGCCGGACATCATCACACCGTCCACCGGCTACTACCAGGCCGAGACGTTCGTCCCGGACGCCGCCGGGGACTGGACCTACGTCTGGTCCGTCAGCGGCGCGGTCACCGACGTGGCCCGGGGGTCCTTCTCGATCGGCGGTGCCACCGGCTCGGCGCCGCTGGGTGGCCCGTACGCGTCCCTGGCCCAGCTCAAGGCCCAGATGGGGATCGCGGACACGAACACGGCCAAGGACGCCGATCTGTCCCGCCGGCTCATGTCGGCCAGTTCGGACATCAATTCCTGGACACACCGGCAGTTCGGCCGGGCCGAGGTGGCCACTACGCGTACCTTCCGGTTCGGCCCCACGGGCGTGGACACGCATGACTTCTGGACCGATGTTGACCTGGCCGTGTCCACCGTTCCCAGCGCGGACGTCTGGGACATGTCCACCTGGACCCTGGAGCCTGCGGACGGCATCGTCAATCAGGTCCCCGGCTGGCCGTACAACCGGATCGTGTCCGCCTACGCCGCCCACCCGTTGTACGCCTCGTCCCCCTACTCCAACTTTCGGGTGGCGGTCACGGCCAAGTGGGGGTGGGCCAAGGTCCCGGCCAACGTGGTCACGTCCTGCCTCATGCTCGCGGTGGCCGACGACAAGGCCAAGGACGCGCCGTTCGGCGTGGCCGGTTTCGGGGACTACGCGGTCCGGATCCGGTCCAATCCGATGGTGGAAGAGAAGTTGAAGGACTACGTGATCGACTCGGGTCTCCAGGTGGCGTCATGACCGCGGCCGGACTGGTGGCCGCCGGATTCGTCGGCGGCGTCGGGACGTCGGTGGCCGCCTACCTGTGCTTCCTCGCCTGGGCTCTCGGACCGAGAGAGCGCCGATGAGCGCGCCGGCCGCATACGACATCAATGAGATCTTTGACGCCCTGGCCACCCTGTTCAACGGCCTGGACACCGGGGACCTCATCGGCGGAACCGTGGTGGAACTCAGCGCGTATTCCGAGGTGGCCGGCAACATCGAAGTCCCGGCCATGGTCCTGGAACTGGATGACATCACCTGGGACGAGACGATGGGCGGTGGCCAGGACGTCCTGATCATCCTGGCCACGATCCTCGTCCAGGACGTGGACACCCGAGGTGCCCAGCGCGCGCTCCGATCGTTCCTGTCCCGCAAGGACACGGCCGGCATGGCCCGGCTCAAGGCCCGGCTGGCCACGGACGAGACCCTGGGCGGCCTGGTGTCCTTCGTCCAGATGGGCCAGGCCCGCCAGATAGGTCGAATTACCTATGATCAAGTGGACTACATGGGCGTTGCCCTGCCTCTGGAAGTGGTGAGCTAGGTATGGCTTTCGTCCACGGATCATCAACCGTCGTCCTGGTCAATGAGAAGGTGGTCTCGTCCGAGGTCTCCGGCTGGACCATGACCCACCAGCGCAACATGTCCGAGATCACCACGGTCGGCCAGACTGCCGGATCCGCGGGCGCCAAGTTCGTCCCCGGTCTGATGTCCGGCACCCTGTCCCTACGCGGCCCGCAGGACAACGATGAGGCCGCCGGCCTGACCGCCGAGATCCACGCGGCCATCGGCGTAGACAACTCGTTCCAGGCCACCTGCCTGCCGGACGGAATCGCCATCGGTAAACCGGCATTCTTCGTGGTGGGCGATCCTACGGACTACGCCATTGACGCCGCGGTCGCGGACGCCGTGGGCTACACGTTCACCGCGGCAGCCGATGAGTCGGTGGAAATGGGCTACGTCGTCCACGCGCTCGGCGCCGAGACGGTGGACGGCAACGGCACAGCGGTGGACCGGGGGGCCTCACCGCTGACACCGACCACCCTGGGCCTGATCGCGGCCATTCACGTCACGGCCTACTCCGGCCTGACCTCGGCGGCCATCAAGATCCAGCACTCCACCGACAACAGTGTCTGGGCCGACCTGGTGGCGTTCACCTCGGTCACGGCCATCGGATCGGAACGCAAGGTAGTAGCAACGGGAACCACCATTAACCGATATCTCCGCGTGGTCACCGATGTGACCGGAACCGGCTCCGTCACCTACCTGGTGGCGGCGGCCCCCCGCTAAGAAAGGTCACGTCATGGCGTTTGTCCACGGCAAGGGCGCTGTCTTCTCGATCGACGACTCGGGCGGCACCCTGCGTACCGTCACCATCTACCTCAACTCGGTCAACGGCCTCCCGGGCGCGCGGGCGCTGTCCGAGGTCACCGCGTTCTCGGACGCCGGCACGAAGTCGATCCCCGGCCTGGCCAATGTCCAGTTCTCGATCGGCGGCCACTACGACGCCACGGCGTCCACCGGGATCTCCACCGTCTTGAACGGTCTGCGGACGTCCACGGCCACCTCCAGCTTCGAGTACGGCCCGGCGGGCGGAACCGCCGGCCTCCTCAAGGTCCTGGGGGAGTGCTGGATGACCGAGTTGACCTACGACGCCAGCGTCTCCGACCGGGTGCCGGTGGCGGCCTCGTTCCAGGTCGATGGCATCCCCACTCTCGGTACCTACTCGTAACCCGTGGGCCTGGAGGTACGTGTCGAGGGAGCGGCCAGCTATCACAAGCTGGCCGCTCAGATGCGTGCCGAGGGCCAGAAGGACCTGTCCCGCGAGATGGGCCGGGCGCTGTCCCTGGTGGCCGATCCGGTCCGGAAAGCCATCAAGGCCGAGGCGGCCAAGGCCATGCCCAGCGAGGGCGGATACCGGGCACTGCTGACCGGCTCCCTCAAGCACCGGCTGTCCCGGCGCCACGCCGGCCAGCAGGCCCAGGTCATCGTGACCACCTACGCCCAGGGGCTCAAGGAACGCCGGGACGTGGTGGCTCTGAACCGCGGAACTCTGCGTCACCCGGTCTGGGGCCGGTCCCGGCCCGGGCGCCGCGGTGAGCGCATCGCCAACCCGTGGTCGGTCACGAAGATCACGCCCGGCTTCCACGACCGGGGGACGGCCGAGGCGATGGACCTGGCCCAGGCCCGGCTGGGCGAGGTCGTGGAAGACTTTGCCGCACGACTGATCAAGTAAGAGCGAGGGAGCGAGATGGAAGCGAGAGGCCAGGCCAGGAAGGCACTCAACCCGGTGGAGTTCCGGTTCAGTGACCCGGCGGACGTGGAGAAGTACGGGGACCGGTGGTTCCGATACTCCGAACTGGAGATCATGCGCCTACCGGCCCGTGAGCTGATCGAGTTGGAGGGCATGCTGGGTATGCCGATCCCGGACATGATGAACGGGATGCGGATGTCCTCCATTCTTGGGGACACCGCGGGCGCCTGGCTGGGAGTGCGGGCGGTGGACGAGAAGCTGGCCGGGGACTTCGACTCGTTCAACCCGATCACGATGCTGATCGAGTGGCGTCCGGCCGTGGACGAGGGAAAAGACCAGGCGCCTACGGAGTCGGCAACGGCTCCCGACGCGCCGGCCACGCCGCCCGTGGAGGGTATTGGCTTCCTGGAAGCCAGCCCGTCCAAGGCCGAGACCTCGGAGACACCGCCTACGGTGACTTTGTCGACCTTGCCCATAACGGCGTAAGGGTCCTGGTGGATACCTGGGCGCCGATGTTCGCGGTCAGCCTGGGCATCCCGCGGGGCCAGATGGTGGATCTGTCCGTCCCCGAGATGGTGGATCATGTGGACTACTGGGCCGAACTAAGGGGATCGCACGATGGCTGAGAAACGTGAGCTGATCCTCGACCTCTTGGCCAAGAACAAGATGTCCGGCGCTACGGCCGGAGCCGCACGGGACATTGATAAGGTCGGCTCGGCGGCGGACGCCGCCGGCCGCAAGACGGACAAGTTCGGCAAGACCACGACCGTGGCCGGTTCGGCGGCGTCGGCGCTGGGCGAGGAGGCCAGCAAGACCGCCCGCCGGATCAGCAACCTGGACGGCGAGATAGACCAGGTGAGCCGGTCCATCCGCTCGATGACTGAGGAACTGGCCGACGCCGATGGCGCGGCGGCCCGGCTGGACATCTCCAAGGGGATCCGCAAGGCCCAGGCCGACCTCAAGCGCCTGACGTCCGCGCGTGGAGAGTTGTCCAAGGACACCGGGAGCATGATCCCGCTTTCGTCCATCCTGCCGGACGTCAGCCCGGCGGTCGTGACGAAGTGGTCCACCGGCCTGGCGGCAGGCCTCAAGAGCGCCATGATTCCGGTGCTCGGCGGCGTCGGCATCGCGGCGGCGCCCATCCTTGGCGCGGCCATCGCGTCCGCAGTCATCGGCGGAGCAGGCGCCGCGGGCGTCATCGGTGGCGTGATGCTGGTAGCCAAGTCCGAGGCCGTGGCCAAGGCCGGGACCATCCTCGGGGACACCCTCCTGGCTGACATGAAGAGCCGGGCCAAGACCCACTTTGAGCAGCCGGTCCTGTCGAGCATCACCCGGATCCAGCGTGGTTACGCCGGCCTGACCCCGGACATTGATCGGATTTTCAAGGCTTCAAGCCGGTTCGTCGGCCCGCTGACCGCGGGCGCCCTCGGGGCGGTCCAGAAGATCACCGGCGGTTTCGCCGACGCAGCCGAGGCCGCCGGCCCCGTGATCGATATTCTGGCCAACCGGCTACCCGACCTGGGCGATGCCGTGGCGGACGTCATGTCCAGCCTGGCCGACAACGGGGTGGATGCTGCGGTGGCCCTGGACATCGCACTGAACGCGGTGGAGGGAACCATCCGGGTGATCGGTGGCGCGGTCAACGCGCTTACCGAGTCCTTCGGCTGGCTGGCCAAGAACGGCGCCTTCGGCCGGGACGCCCAGCTCGAATACCTCCGGCTGGCCGCCAACGCCAAGATCGCAGAGGAGGCCAACAAGGACGTAGCGGGCAGCATGGGCACGGTCAAGGACGCCGGCAAGGGCGTGGCCGGGGCGCTCGGCGCGCTGGTGGAGGAGACCACCGAGGCCGGCAAGGCCAGCAAGGCCCACCGCGAGGCCCTGGACGGCCAGCGTGGCGCGCTGTTGGAGCTCTCCAATGCCATCCGAGCCCAGACGGATCCCGTGTTCGCGCTACGCGACGCCCAGGACAACCTGGCCGAGGCGCACAAGAAGGCCGCCGAGGCCACCCAGAAGCACGGCAAGAACAGCCGGGAAGCGCGCGAGGCATCACGTGATCTCGCCAATGCGGCCAACGATCTCCAGGGCGCGGTGGGCGCTCTGGGTGGCTCGTTCGACGGCCGGCTAACTCCGGCCATGCGGGCCAACTACCGCGCGGCCGGGCTGACCGAGGCCCAGATCAACGATGTGGAGAACGAGTTCCGGGCGGCCAAACGGGCCGGTGACGCGTACGCCAAGACCTACCGCGCCCGGGTCATTACCGACTACATCTCGCGCTACTCCAGCGTGGTCATGTCCTCGGCCCAGAAGTCGTACGAGGACACTAAACGCAGCATCGCCAAGCGGGCCAGCGGCGGCCCGACGTCCCGCGGGACTCCGTACTGGGTGGGTGAGAACGGGCCAGAGCTGCACGTGCCGAACGCGGCCGGGCGTGTGATGTCCGCCGCGGCCTCGCGCGGCGCCGTGCGCAGCGGGTCACCCTCGGCCGCTGCCACTGGCTGGCCCGCGGGCGGCGTGGTCGCGCGCCTGGAGCTGGTCGGCCCCGAGGAGGTCCGGACCTGGTTCCGCAAGATGGTCCGGACCATGAACATTCTTCCCGAGGCGGTCTGATGGGCCTGTTCGATATCCGGCTCTGGATCTACCCGGGCAAGTCCCCGGACGCCGACGCCTCGGACTGGGGCCTGGAGGAGGACGTCTCGGCCTACATCCGCCACCCGGGCGACGATGGCGGCCAGGTGATCCACTACTCGGGCGGCAAGGGTGACGAGGCGCCGGGCGTGGATGCCAGCCAGATGACCCTGACCCTGGACAACCGGGACGGGCGTTTCTCGACCGACAACATCCTCGGCCCGTACTACGGCGACCTTGACCTGAGTACGCCGATCAGGATGGGCGTGGTCGCCTGGACGGACGCGTTCACCAGGTCCACCAGCAACGGCTGGGGAACCGTGGACGCCAGCCTGGGCAAGATCTGGACCGTCACTGGCACGGCCAGCAACTGGAACACCGATGGCGCCAAGGGCAACGTGATCATCCCCGCGGCCAACAGCGCGGTCGGCGCCCGGCCGATCAACAGCGACGCCAGCGACGTGGACGTCACCATGACCGTGATCCCGACCGCGGTGGCCACCGGCGCCCGGTTCGCCGCGGGCGTCCAGGTACGCCGGTCGGCATTCAACAGCTATGTCCAGGCGACCCTGGGCTTTGACGTCGCGGGCGCGCTCAAACTGGACATCGCCCGGTGGGTGGTCGGTGTGTCCACCAGTCTGGCCGGGACCATCACTCTGGGGTCCACCTATTCCGCGGGCCAGCGGTGGCGCATGCGCGTTCAGGCCGATGGCGGAACCATCCGGGTGAAGGTGTGGGCCGAGGCCGGCTCGGAGCCGGCCACCTGGGACCTGACCGCGGCCGAGACCCTGGCCACCGGCCGGGAGATCAGCGTCTATCTGGCCCGGTTCAGCGGGAACACGAACTCCGGCGCCACCACGATCATGTCCGTGGACGACTTCCAGACCATCGCCCTGGAGTTCACGGGCGCGGTAGTTGCCTGGCCGGTCCGCTGGGACATGTCGGGCAACAATTCCTGGGCGCCGATCGTGGCCGCCGGCATCCTCCGGCGGATCACCCAGGGCACCTATCCGTTGATGAGTCCGCTACGGCGCCAGTTGGCCGGTACACCGACCGTGGTGGGCTACTGGCCGCTGGAGGACGGTGAGGACTCCCGGGCCTTCTCGTCGGTCATCCCGCGCCAGCAGCCGGCCACCTACAGCAGCGCCACGCCCGCCCAGGCGACCGACCTGCCGGGCGGACTCCAGGCGCCGGTCCTGACCGCGGCGGACGGCTATATCCGGGGCCAGACCTCAATGGCCAACACCGGTACCGGGTTCGCCGCGATGTTCTATTTCAAGATCGGCACCCTCCCGGCTACCAAGACCAGGATTGCCCGGTTTCGATCATCCGGCCCGGTGCCCATCTGGGACTTCTCGATCGACTCCGGTGGCTACGTGACCGAAGGCCTGTCCGGTGACGGGACGGTCCTCACCTCGGCCAGCTCTGGCCTGCCACCCATCGACTTCAACAACTGGGTTGGCTTCCAGTTGGAAACGGATAACACGACCTCGCCCGGCAACACGACCTGGGAGTCCTTCCTCCAGGAAGTGGGCGTGGAAACCTACTGGTACCAGACCAGCACCGAGCCCGGTTCGACCGTCAGCCTGATCAAGTCCTTCTGGTTCACCGGCCCCAGCGGGACCGCTTTCGCCCATGTCTGGCTGGGCTCCAATTCGCTACCGTTCGTCTCCACCGAGTTCAACTCGGTGTCCAGTGGGTACGCGCGGGAGTTGGCCGCCGACCGGTTCGGCCGGGTCTGCATGGAGGCCGGCATCCCGTACATTGTCCGGGCCGGCGACTCCGAACCGATGGGCGCCCAGCGCGAGGGCGGGACCCTGGCCGTTCTCAAGAGCTGCGAGGCCGCCGATTACGGTGTCCTGTCCGAGCGCGGCCCGGGCCTGGAGTACATTCCGCGGTCTGCCCGCTGGAATGCCGCGGTCACCCTGGCCATCACAGTAGCGTCCGGCCAGGTGGCCCAGGCGCCCCAGCCGACCAGGGATGACCAGCGGCTACGGAACAAGTGGACTGTGAGCCGGACCGGCGGCGGCCAGGCCGTGGGCCAGGATGACGAGTCGGTGGCCAAACACGGGTCCTGGGAGGACTCGGCCACCATCAACGTGGCTGACGATACGGTCCTGGAGAATCACGCTGTCTGGCGTGCCTACCTGGGCTCGCAGACTCTGATGCGGTGGCCCTCGGTCGCCCTGAACTTTGCGCGCAACCCGACCCTGCTCCCGTACTGGCGTGCCCGCGCGTACGGGTGGCGGATCCAGATCACGACCGGCAAGGCCCAGGTCCAGGGCAACGAACCGGACCTGATCGTGGAGGGCTTCCAGGCCGACCTCTGGCCGGACGGCTGGACGGCCGATCTGAACTGCTCCAGCGCCCGCCCATGGGTGGCCGCGGTGGCCGATGACACCGGGATCCTGGGCCGGGTGGACACCGATGGCTGCCAGACGACCGCCCTGATCACTTCCACGGCACTGACCATCCCGATCACCACGACCACCGGGTTTCCCCGGTGGGACAACACGGCCGGACTCTGGACCGGCGGCGTCGGCATGTACGTCGGCGGCGAGAAGGTCACGGTCACCAGCATCACGAACGGCGTAGGCCAGGCGCAGACCCTGAACTGTTCGGCCCGCGGCGTGGCCGGCTACGCATTCGCCCATCCGTCCGGGACAGAGGTCCGTCTCTGGGATCCCGCCATCGTGGCCCTCTAGGAGATCTCCATGGCTTTTGCCCCCGGCCAGTTCATCACCGCGCAACGCCTCAACCGGCTCCAGCCCAAGACCTACTGGGCTCAGGCCTCGGGAACCACCGCGGTCTCTCAGACGAACGTGGATATCACCGGTGCCACGGTGGCCGTGACGGTCGAGACCGATGGCGCCACGCTCCGGGTGGACTGGAACATGACCGCCCAGGCGACCGCCATCACCGGCGGCCAGGTCAGTGCCCGAGCCTGGATCGGCTCGGACGCGAGCCCGGTCTACACAGTGGCCCAGTTCTCGGCGGCCACCGAGAAGGCCGGCACCTATGAGACATGGATGACGACGGTTCCGACCGCAGGTCTCTACACCTGCAAGCTGGTGGGCACCACGCCGGCTCAGGCCACGATCGTCTCTTACAGCACGATTACGGTCACTGTGACCGAGGTGGTCTGACGGGCCGGTACGCTCACCGAAGATTGCGAGGGAATTTTCATGGTCATGAATCCGAGGACGCATCCGCGGGGCGCACCGCCGGACTTCACGCTGCCCAGGCCCAACCCGAATCCGACGCGGATGACGGACGCGCTCTGGTGGCTGGTCTGCATGCGCGAGGCCCTGGAGCCGGCCAGCCAGAATGGCGGGACGTACGCCGACAAGCCCGGCTATCACAACGCCGGTGAGAATCTGCCGGACCATGGCTTGGGCAATGCCAAGACCGACCACTCGATCCGGCGCCGGCCTGACCGCGAGGGTCCCTGGTGGAAGAGGTTCACCAGCGCCCACGACTGGACGTTCCCGGACGCCCAGCGTGGCGACTATCGGACGATCGACAAGTACACAACGCGCCTGGTCAACGCCATGCGGGACCCCAAGGATCTTCGGCCGGATGACGTCTACGCCTACACGCTGGGCCAGATGGATGGCGACACGGTCGTTGAGGGTTACAACGAGTACACGAACATGCCGGAGACCAGCGCGGACAAGAGCCATAACTGGCATCGTCACGATGGGTTCCGGCGCAACATCATCGGGAACCTCTGGGCCATGTGGAAGGCCCTCACGATCGACATGGGCTGGTCCTATACCGAGTGGTTGCATTCCACGCTGCCTCAGGTGCCCCCGGCCAAGCCACCGACCCAAGAGGAGTTGCTGGGCATGGAACTGAACACCGTCCTCTGGGACAAGACCAAGCCACCGGCCTGGGCCGCGCCCTATCGCGCGTTGATGACCACGGAAGGCCCGGAGGGTCCGGTGGAGGCCAACCCGACCGTCCAGAACCTCCTCATGCACACCCTGCGCCATGCGGGCGAGGCAAACGCCAAGATGGACGCCTTCCTGGCTGACCCGGACCCCGACACCGAGGCCGAGACCATCCGGCGAGGTGGCTTCAACCCCGGGACGACCCCCTGACCAGGCTCGGCCTAATGCCCCAGCCCATGGCAGGAAAGAAGGATCATGAGTGAACAGGCCAGGATGGGTGACGTTGTTTCGCGACGTCGCGCTGTTCCTCGTAGGAGTGGCACTGGTACTCAAACAGGCCGGGATCTTCTTTCCGGCGCCCCCGGGCGGACCGGAGATAGAGCTGATCATCATCGGGGGCCTGTTCTGCAACGGGCCGTTGATGCTCCAGTTCCTGGCCCTCCGGTTTGGCTCAAGTGGGCCAGGCTCGGCGCCGGCCTCTCCGGTCTCGCCCTTGCCCTCGGAGCCATCGTCCGCAACGCCATCGGGGGGTGAGTGAATGCCGTTCCGGAAGTTCTACGCGGGCCGGGGCAGCAATCATCCGGTGGCGTACTCGATCCTCACTCTGGCCGTGGGCGCCCTCGCGTGCATGGTCATCTCGGTAACCATCTCCGTTACCGCGAGCAACAAGGCCATCCGGCAGAACGAGGCCCAGGAGGCCGAGGAGGCCCAGCGGGCCGCGGCCCTGGCCGAGCGCAGCAAGCAGGCCGTCTGCCTGTTGATCAGCAAGATGAGCGCGGTCTACAACGATGAGACCGCGCCGGCCACCGAGACGGGCAGGGCCGCCGGCCTGGCCTGGCAAGAGCTGCACAAGATCTTTCGATGCGACGAAGGGTAAGACGATGACCCAGACCAACCCGGCCACCACCGCCGGACCGAACAACGATGGCAGCAAGTCCCTGGCCAAGGAATCCAAGGTGGGCGTGGTGACCACGCTGGTCCTGTCCGCCCTGGCCACCGGCGCCATCGGCTACCTCGGGAACCTGGACCTGTCCACGCTTCCCGGCTGGGCGACGGCGACCGCCACGACCGCAGTGGCCTCGGTCATCGGCCTGCTGTCCGCGTACGTCAAGAAGAACCGGTAAGGCCGTGGAACGGCTCGGCCAGGTGGATCTGGCTCGCGGCGCGTACGAGGCGTATGGCGCGGTGACTGACCACAAGAACTTCCAGGGCAATCCCATGCCGGCGTTCGATGATCTCCCGGAACAGATCCGAGAGGCCTGGATCGCGGCGAGTCAGTTCGCCTTCGGGCGCGGTCGAGACATGGAGGCATCGGGCGAATGATCACGCAGCGGTTCACCGGTGACCAGGGGACGATGACTGCCAAGCTGGTGATCGAGACCAACCCCGAGGACGCCGGCTCGTACGCCGAACTGCTGGCCCTTCAGGAGGAGTTGAAGCTCAGGCCGAACGTCCAGACCCAGGGCTCGATCATCTCCACGCCGCCGATCGAGGACGTCCCGCCCCCGATCGAGTAGCGCACAGACAGAGGCCCGGTCCCCACCCTCGCTCGGGGACCGGGCCTCTCTGCGTCCGGGTCAGACGCGCCGCGTACCGCGTCCGGCGGCCTGGCCGGCCGCCTGCTGGTTTTCCTTCTGCTCCTGGGCCTGGCGGGTCTCGCGCCGGCTGTTGTTCAGTGCGTTGTTGACCCCGCTGGTGTTTCCGCTGGTCCCTCGCATTGCCGTTCTCCCTCGCTCGGTGGCTTGATACGTCTACTATAGCCGACGATGGCCACCGTACGCTATGGCCTACCGAAAGTAGTTGTTCTGAACCGGGCCGCCGCCGCTACCCGAGCCCGCTATGGCGGCCACGAGCACCCCCAGGGCCAGCACGCCGAGCACCCCCAGAAGTACCGGCAGGGCCGCCGCGAGAGCCGCGGCGAGCGCTTGGACGGCCAGGGCGACCAGCCAGAGCACTCCCGCGCCAACGGCAAGCGCCCCGAGGACGATGCCCACCGGCTTGACCCAGGCCGGACGCCGGCTCGGTTCGCGCAGCCTGACCACCTGGACAGCCCACCCTCGCTCGGTGTGCTGGATCCGGTACGTCGGGCCGATCTCGCCGCGCCTGGCCATCTTGCGAACCTGGGCCATCAGGATCTGCTTCTGGTGGAGTGGGACCTCGGGCAGGACTTCCGTCCGCGGTAGCCGCGGGACGTCCGGGACGCGCTGGATCGGTGCGCCGGACATGATGGTGGCCGGCCGCTTCCTGGCCAACTCACTGTCCATGATCACTTCCTTTCTTCTCGGGCACTCCGTACGCGGAGATGCATCGGACGTCTACGACCTTGACGTCCTCGGGTGGGAGGAGTCCGGCCCCAATCGGCGGCCCGGCGCTCAGGACCGTGAACGTCTGACACAGATGGCCGTCCACGTGCGTCATGACCATGGACACCATGTTCGGACTGAGCATTTTCATCGCTCACCTCCAGGGCTGTAGATGATGCTCGGGCCGATCGGCTCGGGCTGAAATTCGCCAGCTTGCGCGAGGTAGCCCGCGGTCAGGAAGGCCGCGCCCGCGGCGATCATCAGCCCGGCGCCCAGCAGGGCGATAGCTCGCATGATCATCGGGTCACGATCCATCCATAGGCTCCGACAACAACCAGCAGGGCGCCGGCCAGTTGCAGGGCGGCCCGGCCCGCGTGCGCGAGAGTGACCCGGGTCCGGTAGACGCCGCCACCCTGATCCCGATTCCGCCGCTGGATCTTAGCCATGGCCTTGGGGATCCGTCGCGGGTTCCAGCGGTTCTTGGCATCGTTGTAGACCGGCCACGTGCAGAGGATCACCAGAGTCTCCAGCGGCCAGAGGACCCACTTCCAGCAGAGCCACCAGGGCAGCTTGATGACCTTGTGCATGACCGGGTTGAGGTCGGACCAGGGCTGGGCCGGCACCTTGACCATGGCCGGGCCGCCCTTGGCCTTGCCCTTGACGACCTGGCCGCTGACCGGATCGAACCGGGAGTGTCCCATGTGCTGCTTTGAGCGGAAAAAGAACGAGACCGTCTCGCCCACGTAGCCGTTGACCCGGCGGGCGCGGTTCCGGTGATGGTCCACGCGCCAGAGGTAGACGCCGCCCTTGCGCCGCTTGCACTTACGAATCCAGCGCTTGAGCGGAATCCAGGCGATGGCGAGGGCCAGGATGGACAGACCCCCGCCGATGAGTCCGACTAGTTCCATTGCGCGACCACGCTGATATCCGCCGGCCGCAGAGCGGACACTTCGGCGTCCGTAACCGGACGCCCCTCACGCTCACGCCAGATCGCGTAGCTATCCACCTGTTCCCGGCTGATCCTCAGGACTTCCGCTCGGGGCATTCCCCGGACCATCGCCTTGGCGCCCATCTCTGACAGTGCGTCCAGAAACTCCTGAAGCGGCAACTCGTGGATGGGGATGACGTTGCGGTCACCGGCCGCTATCCGAGCGTCCAGCTCGGCCTGGGTCATGTGGCCGTCCGCCACACACTCCTGACACATGCGCTTGTCCTTCCTCGGGAAATGTATCGACGCCAGGTACGGGGGAATTACTCGGTCCGAAGACCTACCGTCCTACCCGCACCTGACGCCGTACCTCTACTATAGCTGACGATCATCGGACCCGTCCAGACCCGGGGAACGATTGATCACCGATCGGCTATAGCGTACCATTAGCGGATGGCGAAAAAGAGCGAGGACAAGCCGTATCACGCGGTGGCGTACCCGATGCCGCTGGGCTTCAACGGCAAGCTAGGGAGCACGTACCGGTGGTTCAGCGGCAGGCCGCTGAACGGTCACCGGTACACCGACGCCACCGGCTTCCGGTACGGCACCATGGCCACGGACCTGTCCGGCCGCGCGACCGGCTACCAGTTGCTGCCCGGGTACAAGCGGTTCCTCTACGTCCGGTTCCCGATCATGGTCAGCCCGGCCGCCGCGGTGGCGTTCCTGACCGAACCGCAACAGACCGGCGTGGCCGCCCTCGGCCTGGCCACCCTCGGCGTCAAGAAGCTGGACGACTACCGGCGCGTCCGGCGCTACCGGCGGCAGGTGGTCGAGCCGGTGGCCGCCGGCCTGTCCGGGGTCATGCGTCAGGCTCACGTGGCCGGCCGCGGGTACCAGTGGCTGCACGTCCCGGCCGACTTCCGGGACAACCCCGAGGCCAAGATCACGGCCACCCTGCCCGTGTCCTGGCTGGCCGAGGAGGGCGACAAAAAGCGCCTGACCGAGGTGGTCACGTCCCGGCTCAACCTGTCCGAGGCGTCGGCATCGTTCAAGTGGACCAGCGGCGTCCATACCGTGTCCTGGTCCGTCCCGCCCAAGCCCCCGGCGCTGGTCGAGTTCTCCGACGCGCTCGGCCTGCTGATCGGCCTGGATGACGAGTCCATCGCGCTGGGCATGGGACCGCGGGGCGTCCGGGTGGAGATGTCCCTCAAGGGCGATAGCCCGCACGCCCTCCTGGCCGCCGGCTCGGGCGCCGGGAAGTCCGAACTCCTGGCCTACGTCATTGGCCAGTTCATGCGCCGCGGCGCCGGTGTCCTTGTCCTGGACGCCAAGTACATCTCGCACATGTGGCTCCGGTCTGTCCCTGGCGTGGCCTACGCGTCCGAGGACGAGGACATGCACAACGCCCTTCTCTGGTTGGACAGGGAGGTGGCCAGCCGGGCCAGGTTCGTGTCCATGGGCGGTGACCCGGACAGCCTGGAGCCGTTGGTGGCCATCCTGGAGGAGATGTCCTCGGCCAGGAACCGGCTGGACACCTACTGGAAGAGGACACGTCCCACTGGGTCACCCGCGCTGTCCCCGGCCATGTCGGCCATGGCCAACGTGGCCAACATGGGCCGCGAGGTACGTGTCCATATCTTCATGGCTGGCCAGTCACTGACGGCCAAGGTGACCGGCGGGCCGGAGGGACGCGAGTCCTACTCGGCCAGGATGCTGGCCAGGGCCACGTCCAACCAATGGAAAATGCTCGCACCGCAGATCAAACCGGCTCCGACCAAGCGGCAGGCGCCGGGCCGCTGGCACATCGTCGTGGGCGACACGTTGACCGAGTTCCAGGCGCCGTACATGGACCTCAAGGGCGAGAGCCTGCCGGGCGGTCGCGACGAGGCCACCGCGCGCCTGATCCGCTGGGCCACCGCCGGCCCGGACCGCTTCGATGTGGCCGCCGCGCTGGAGGACTTCCGCCAAGATCACGTGTTCCTGGAGGGAGGGGGGGGTGGTACAGAGCCTGGTACAAACTCGCAGGCCGAGGACGGTCCACCCCCCGCCGGGATCTCGCTGCGGCAGTACGCCGAGGAGGCCGGAATCGAGTTGAAAACGCTCAACCGGTGGCGCGAGCGCCGGTCGGACTTTCCGAGTTGGGTGGCGATGGGCGCCCGCGGCGTGCACCTGTTCGAGCGTGATCACCTTCGGCAGTACGTAGCCGGCAGACTCAGGGAGCCGGTCGGCGCTGACGCCGAGGAATAGGTAGAGTTCAATATTGCGGCCCCCGGACTATGTCAGTCCGGGGGCCGTCCACGTGCGTGTTTGTGCTGGTCAGTGCCAGAGGTTCGCGCGTAGGACCAGGGCGACGAACAGGGGCCGCTGGATCATCCAGTGACCGGGGCTCTTGACGTCCTGGGCGCCGGCCTCGTCGGCCCAGATGGCCGCGTCCTTGACGTAGCGGACCGCGGCATTAGCCGCGTGGCGGGGGTGCATCTCTTTGACCTGGAGAAACTCGTCCTTGGACTCGCTGAAATACTGCTCGGTCTGCTCCAGGTAGCCCTTGATCATCTTTGCCGACATTTCCGTCTCCCTCGCTCTGTCTGTTACCTCCACTATAGCAGACGTAGCGGAGCGCGTCCAGGACATGTCCCTAGATCTTCTCCCAGCACGTCCGGCCCATCCCGCGGGCGCGTGACTCGGGCAGCTTCAACGGCCGGGCGCACCGGATGCATGTCCACGTCAGCCGGCCGAACTCAGCGGCCTCGTCCCTGTCCATCCTGTCCGCCTGGGTCAGCCGCGTGGCCATGCCGGGCGCCGTGGCCAACCGGTAGGCCGTCTGGCCATCGCTGTCCACGTACCTGTCCAGGCGCCTGGCCACCAGCCGGCCAGACCCGCCGAGGTAGTCCACGGCGTAGATCTGGCCAAGCTTGCGGTAGAGGCCGACCGTGGCCACCGGCGGCCTGGCCACGCGGACAGGCTGGCCAGTGGCCACGCGCGTGCTGGCCAACTGGCCACGGCCACATCGCCGGACAGCGGCCACGCTCTCGTGCTTGTTACCGCAGTGGCCGCACCGGATGGACATGACCATCAGATATCGTCATACCTCTCCTGGACGCACCGGTCGTGGAGCCGGACGACCTCGCGCTTGCCCTCCAGTTCCAGGACGTACGGGTCAACCCGGCGCCGGCCGCCCGGCTTGCCACACTGGACGCAGTTCTTGTCGTCCTGCTTCTCATCGCTCATGTACCTAGGCTATAGCAGACCTACGCACAAAGCAAGGCCCCCGGCCAGAAGCCGGGGGCCAATCTCGTCCGGGTCAGACCTTCTCGCTCGGAATCAGGCTGGTCCGCCACCGGCGAGCGCTCCGCGGAGTCACGCCGAACTCCGCGGCGATGAGCGCGTCCGCCTGGCCCTCGCGCGGCCGGACGGCCCGGTCAGCGACGCCCCAGGCCAGGATCAGCCGGGCGGCCTCGTCCGGCACGCTCTCCGGCTTGACCGTGTTCGTCAGTGGGGCCGGGCTGACCGGGTGGGCCGCGGTGGTCGTGGCGTCCAACTCGGCGCCCAGGCGGTCCAGGTAGCTCTGGGCCTCGTCGGCCAGGGACGGGACTGCGGTCCGGGCGGCCTCCCTGTCTAGGATCTCGCTGACGGTCTCACGCCGGGCGGCCGGAGCGACCGGCGGCATGGGACCGATCGGGGCGAGGTGGTCGAACACCATCCGGCCGGCCGGGCGGGTCTGGCCACGTCCGGCCAGGATCAGGGCGGTGGCCATGATGGCCAGGAAGTCGATGGCCAGCGGCCCGAGGATGGCCACGTCGGCCTCCTGCTGGCGGGACACCATCAGGGCGTGGAGATGGACCCAGGACACGCGCATGGCCACGATGGTGACCGCGCCACAACCGGCCCAGCGCAACACCTGCATGGGCCAGTTGAGGCCGCGCCACCGGGCGGACACGAAGACCTCCACCATGAGGACGACCAGGCCCGGGAAGAATCCGGCCATGAACAGGTCCAGGGCGTCCGTCTGGTCGCCGCGGACACGGTTGACGTTGGCCACGTTGCCCGCGATGGACACGCCGGCCCCGAGGACCAGGGCCACGTAGGCCACGCTGTCCGTCCAGATCTGGCCGGCCTTGGTCTTGACGCTCATTTCCGTACTCCCTCGCTCGGTGATACACCTACTATAGCAGACCTAGGATCTGCTTGCCAAGATACTCCGTATAGGCCGGGGGTGTGCACTCGCGGATACCGTCACGCGTCATCCATGGGACGCCCATGTTCTTACGCACGTACGGCACATTGCTGAAGTTGCCCACCGCGTGATACCAGTCGCCTTCCTTCAGTGGGCGCCCCATCTTGACTGTGGGGCCGTCTCGCCAGGTGTGCGTCGGCGCCGCCAGCGGAAGGTTGCTCTCGAACTCCCGGTGCCGGTAGGTGTTGAGGCCAGGGAACATTGCACCGCACAGCGTGATGGGGTCCTTGAGCGGATCATCATCAAGGTCACGGTTTTCCGGCACCACATTCTCGATCACATACGGGATGCCGGTGGCGATGAGGAGTTCGCGCGTGGCAGCGATCAGCTTTGGGTGCTCGCGCCCCTGGATCTTCTGGCACTTCGTCTTGGCCTGGCAGGGTGGCGCCGCGTGGATCAGGGCCGGACGGCCGAACGGGCGCAGAAGGTAGCGCTGCACGATCTCTTCGAGTACCCAGAGCGCGTTTGACTGGATGAACGGATAGGGATAGCGCGGCTGGGGATCGATGTCTACGCCCGCCATCACCTCGAAGCCGGCCAGTTCGTACCCGCGGCTAGCCGCGCCCTGGCAGCAGTACAGATCAAGGACCAGAGGGTTGCTCATACCCCAACTATAGCATGCCTAGGTCGGCCGTAGCCGAGAGAGCGCTCTCAGGGAAAATCTTGTCCCGGGGTGTTGCTACGTCTGCTATAGCCGTGCTAGACTTAGTGTATAAGCAAGAGGGACACGGCGAGGGAGAAGAAAATGCCGAAGCTGGACGCAGACGGAATGACCCGGGTGGACCTGGAGTGGACGATCGAGGGAAACCGGAAGCGCGGCACGAAGACCGGCAAGCTCTACGGTCTCCACGAGATGGAGGTCATGGGAGCCAAGGCAGCGCTCAAGCTCCACGCACGGCGCGGTGACACGATCACCATCAAGCTGATCTGATCGAGAAAGGCCCGGCCCCACCAGGGGACCGGGCCTTGATCTTGTCCATCCGTGAGAGCGCTCTCTCGGCTACTGGTTCCAGGGTAGATCCTCGCGCCGCGGGAGCCGTTGCGCACGATCGCCCGGGAGTTCGCCCGCTGGCATATGCGGCCGGAGCCGGGTTGTGGTCTCGCCCGGCCCTACCGCGTGCCTGGCCCTGGGCGCGACCGTTGGCGCCTGGCTGATGTCCGCCCCCTGGCCGCCGGTGAGCGCGGCCCAGAGGCAGAGCGCGCCGGCCACCATGGCCAGCACGCTCAACAGGACTTCCTCGGTCTCCACTACCAGGACCGCGCGCGGTCGGCATCGGAGACGAACTGGTCATCGGCCCCGCGGTCCACGGGGATCCGAATGACCTCGGTCTGGGCGTCGGCCTGGGTCGCGGCCGGGACGCCGGCCTCGGCCGGCCAGGGCTCGGAGCCCGAGTACTTCAACTCACCGGCCAGGACGTCCGACGTACCGTAGCCGTCCATCGGCACGACCACCGGGTTGGGCATGCCGTAGTCCGGCTCGGTCCAGCCGATCACCACGAACCGCTCACCGGCTCGATTGGTCGCCCACAGGGGTGTGTTCTGGGTCTTCATCTCATCCTCACTCGTAGTTCGGGTGGTTTGCGGGCGGCGCCGGGATCCGGCACGTGTCCACGTGCAGCTCGGCGGCCTGGATCGTGGCCCCGATCTCCTGCGGCCCCCAGTCGCCCATAGTGGCGCCGCACGCGGCCTCATAGCCGTAGTCACCGTCCTCGTCCGGCTCGGTCAACTCGGCCCGGCAGTCCCGGCCCAGGATCACGATCTTGGCCACCGCTCAGTCCTCCAGGGTGTGAAGCATGCCGTTGCTCCGGTTCAGCCGGTCAGCCAAGGCCTGGGCCTCCACCATGACGTCCCGGCCGGAGAGTTGAGTACTGACCGCGCGGGCCACATCCTCGGTCAGGGCGTCATTGATGTAGGCAAAGTCCTTGGCGATTCGCTGGACTGTGAACCTCGGCTCTGTCATACCCCTACTATAGCCGACGTACTAGAGGGTTGACAAGGGGTCCTGGGCACCGAATCCCCACACGACACCCTCCATCCCGAACAGGAGACGCTGGCCGAGTTGGCTCGGCGTCACGGCCTGGGGCGCGGTCCCGACCATGACCCGCTTCCCGGCCATCGACCACACCTGATCGCCCAGGACGGAGCAGATCTCTTCGACCGGCAATCCCAGGACAGTCCGCCGGCCGCTGGGCAGGAGTAGGCCCTCGGTGCCCGGGCGCCGCCGACCGATCCACTTGGTCAGCCGCGGGGCCTTGTAGCCGAGTTTGTACGCGGACAGCGCGGCGTAGCTGGCCCAGGAGTACGGGATGCCGATCATGGCCCGCGCGATGGCCGCTGCGTCCTCGGCCTGACCCGGGTAGTCCTCGGGGATCCGGGCGAACGCACACCGCGGCGTCCAGTGCCGGTCCAGCTTGAGGTCGATCTCCTCGGCGCCGGACGGCATGGCCTGGACCATCCGGGGCGCCGTCTGGACGCCGGTCGGGTAGGTGTCGTAGTCGTTCTCATCCCAGCCCTGATACTCAACCTGGCGCCGCGGGTCTGGCTCGGTGTAGACCCCCGTGGCCCGCCTCCGGATAGTCCCCGGCGGTAGGCGCCGGCTGGCCTCGACCACTACGCCGATATGCCGGACGTCCAGCGGGCCGACGCGCCAGCCCCCGTCCACGAACAGTTGCCCGAGTCGGACGCCGACGCCGGCCAGGCCCCCGATCGGCCCGAGGAAGAGGTCCCCTGGCCGCACATCCTCCAGGCGCCGGATCCGCGTCTCGTGTTGTGTCATTTCGTGCCTTCTCTCGCCAGTTCCCGCAGAGCCGTGCCGATATCGTCCAGGCGACTAGAGATCATGTCTCCGGTCGGACCGAACGGCGTCGGGACCGTGGCCAGGTTCTGGGCCTGCTCCCGAATCTTGGCCTTGAGTTCGGCTACGTCGTCCTGCCGGGCCTTGCGGACGGCCTTGTCGGCCACGCGCTCCAACATGGCCTCCAGGGCCGGACTGGGCTCGATTTTGATGGTCATCCTCTGTTCCGCCATGCTTCCTTCTCTCGGATAGGCAGAAGGCCCGGACTCACCCCTCGCGGAGCCCGGGCCTTCCTGGGTCGGTTCTTACTCGTCAAACGCGGCCTTGTTCTCGGCCTTCGTGGCCGCGTCCTCCAGCCGCGCGCTCACGGCCTTGATGGCCTCCAGATGCGGCCGGGCGATGGCCTTGTCCTCGTCCGTGGGCTTGGAGATGGACCAGGACGCCGAACGGCCCTTGACCTTGTTCGGCCGGGAGTTGATCCGGCCCACCATCGGTTTGAAGGTCTTGCCGATGCGCGGGTCCAGCCGGGCCACCATGCCCTCCGTGGACCACCGCAAGTTGATCTCCTGGGGGCCATTCTCGGCCACCGACGCGACCAGGTTGGGAACGGTCTCCCCGTCCTTGATCGACGTGGGCGACCAGCCGTCCGGGCCATCGTCCAGGACCAGGGTCACGGACGTCACGAACGGGTACAGCTTGCCGTCCGAGTTCTTGTCCTGGCCGCGCTCCAGGGCGTACACCGCCACCAGGCGGTCCCTGAGGTCTTCCTTGCCGGGGAAGGTCTCCTCGGCGTCGTCGTAGAACTCGTCCTCGGGGTTGGCGTTGGCGTTGTCCGTCACTGTGTCTCTCTCTTCCGCTCTGACTGCTTCGATTTCGGTGCGAGGTGGGCAGGGCGCTTAGGCCTGTGTAACTCCGGCTACCCCAGCCCACCTCTGCCGGCTCGATACGGTCCGGTTCCCGTGTCCGCTCATTGCCGCTCTGGCCAGATGGCGCGAGGGGCGACGGACTGCGTGCGCGACCAGGATTCGAACCTGGGACCTGTACTCGGATCTGGGCGCTACGCGCCCGCACCTTTCCCGCTCTAACCTCTGAGCTATCGCGCTGACCGGTTGGCGCCGGCCCCTACCCCTCTAGTGCTCGATCGACCATCCAACGCGCCAACGCCTTCCGAGAAGCCGAGCCCATCCGGGTAAACCGTGCTCCCTCCAGGATTTGCGCCTGGGACCTCGGCCGCCGATCGAACGGACCGCGCTCTGTCTGCTGAGCTAAGGAAGCCTGTCCCGGATTACGCGCCGGGCCGCGCTCGAAGTGTCAACCCCAGATCAGGTCGAACCGCACGTGATCACCTCTCTCTCCTGGAGCACCGGCCCAACCACCCACCGGCACGCGCACCCACCGAAATTGTGAGCCATGCAAACCCATTTCCGCGTGCTCCGGTCGGTCTTGCGGCCGGGCCGTTCGGTCCTGGGCGGTGCGCTTCCCTTGCTAGTCCCGCCCCGAGCATTTTGGTATCGGAGAGCCGGGGCCACCAACTCCGGTAGGCGAGGCCAGAGCCTCAGTTTGGACGTGGTTCCCGGTTATCGGTTGACCTCGCCTACAAGAAGAACCTTACCCGGCTATAGCCGACGGCGCAACCCTTGCCGGGGGCCGTCTTGCGGCCGGGCGCCGGCCCGCCGCGGTACTCCGGCCGATCGAGCGCAGTTCCACGTTCCTGGCCGCCACGACGAGGACGTCCTTGCCGTACTCCAGGCTGACCTCTTCGATCGTGACCGGCAGTTGGTCCGGTCCCGGCGCCTGGGGCATGTGCGCCACCAGAGCCACCCTCTGGCCCAGTAACTCGGGCGAGGTGCCCAGCAGCGTGTTGGCCTCTTGGCGCTCCCAGAAGCCCTCCGGTGTGTCCGGCCCGCGCCAGATCCACGGCGCCGAGTCGTACCCGTAGAGCTGACCGGCCGTGTTCTGCCAGGTGTAGAAGCGCTTCTGGGTCTTCCAGTCCAGGATCCCGGTCTGGCCGGTCACCCGGCAAAGGACCTTGACGTCCGAGGTCCCCATCGTCCCGCCGGCCAGTGGATGCCAGATCCGGAACTCGGAGTCCAGGACGTCCAGCCCGGCGGCGTCCAGCGCCTCCATGGCCGACTCCCGCTGCGCCCGCATCGACCGGGTGCCCGTCTCGTAGCCGGTGGTCAGGTAGGTGTCCATCATCTTGTGCCGGGCCGTCCCGCGGCGCGCGGCGGCGTCCGAGTGCGCGGCCTGCCTGGCCCGTTCGGCGTACGCCTTGGCCATCAACTTCTGTTCGGCCTCGGACATCTGTTCGACCGGCTCGGCCATCCACTCATCGAACAGCAGGCCATCGGCCGACCGCAGGCCCATGAACTCTTTCCACTCCAGCCAGTCCTGGAGCGCCTTCTGGTCCGAGAAGGCGCCGGCTAGGTTGGTCATCCGCATCCACCCGCGCCACCCCTTCGGCAGGACAATGCCGGGCGGCGGCGGGTACTTGTACTTGCCGGCCCGTTCATCCAGGCCGTAGGTACCGTCCTGCCCCGGCTTGGCCGGGGCATCGTCATACCAGTCGCTGTCCAGGTCGGTCATGCACACTCCCCGGCGTGAACAGTGAAGCAATCGGGGCATGCGGCCGAGGCCGTGGCGTTGTCCTCGGCTCGCGCCACGCGCTCGCACTGGTCATCGGCGTGGATCCAGCCGCCGTGGCCGTCCGCGCGGGCGTCCTCGCCCGGCACGATCGGATCCGGGCAGGACTCGCAATCCGTCTCTAGACCCGCGACGAAGACCGGCCCGAGCCGGCCCGCCGGAAGGTCATCCGGCGCATCGTCCCATAGCTCACTCACCCGGACACCTCCTGTTCGGCGTCCCAGCCCGCGGTGACGTCCTGGCCCAGAACCATGGCCGCGGCCAGGAAGAACCGGCCGACCAGCGGCAGGACGTCGGCCGGGATGGACAGTTGCTGGCCGCCGAACATCATCACGACGCCGTGCGGATCGATGCGCCGGAACTGGGCCACGCCCTCCAGCCCGGTCAGGTCCAGGGTCCCGCCCGTGTGCTCGGTGGTCACCGGAACCAGCCGGGTCATGATCGGCTGGACCATCAGCGCGGCCCTTCCAGTACAACGGTGATCGTGGTCTCGGATGGCCCTTGAACCTGCTCGCCCGGCGCACCGATCGTCGCGTGATCGATTCTCACGTCCGTCACCAGACCCCACCAGCGCCGGCCCTCTTCGTCCCTGATCTTGATTCGCTCGCCAACGTGCATCGTTCCCCCTTGTTTGCGCTCGACAATCGCCAGGACGGCCTCCAGGCCCGCGTGCACGCTGGCCGTAATCTGCTCGTGTGGTTCGTAGGCGGCGGCGATGAACGCCTCTTCCATCTCCTCGCTGACCCGCATCAAGACCACTCCCTCAAGGCGCGCGTCCCGCGGTACGCGGTCTCACGCGCCCGCATCTCGATCGGGTTTTTCTTCCAGAGGCGCCGGGACTGGCGCCGGGTCAGCTTGCCGGACCGCTTGTAGCCGTGATTGGTCCGGAGGTAGACGCCCAGACGCCGATGGAAATGCATCAGGACCGACCCTCGCACTCGTCCGCGGACGCCAGCAATTCCGAGGCCAGTCCGCGCTTGGCCTCGGGGTCCAATCCGTTCAGGACCGCGCCCAGTCCGGCACGGCGCCGGTCGCCCGGCATGCTGAATCCGTCCGACTGGGCATTTTCCTCGCCCCAGGCCTGACCGAACAGCCTGACCATTTCGTCCGTCACCTTGACTGCCATTACTTACTCCCTCGCTCTTTGATCTTCTGGACGTTGTGGTCCAGGGCCTTGCTGGCCTGGACCTTATCGATCAGGTCCGACAGTTTCCCGGCCTTGCCGCCGGCCTTGCTCGCCGTGATGCGCTCGATGTCCCGCCACGGCACGCCCACCCGGACGGCCTGCTGGATCATCTCCTCGCTGGGCTTGGCCTTAC
>WUUC01241441.1_pt1 | contig 26135 bp, 39 predicted proteins | sample 6278441 | NCBI WGS metagenome assembly WUUC01 (sample SAMN13675441, study PRJNA597444) | soil metagenome | isolation source: soil | place: USA: Washington | collected 2017-10 | reverse complement strand
TTTTTGATGTGAATGAAATTTTAACACTCAAAACGAATAAAAATTATTTGCTGGTAAAAAATGAAGTGACCAATGTAAGTAGTGATGTGGTAAAGATTTCGTTATATGTAAAGAAAGCAAAATGAAGCTAATCTTTATGATTAGCTTTTTTATTGCATTATGCAATACTTAAATATTGCTATTGTAATTGTACGCCCTTTGCATGTAATCCTTTGTACGCAAGTTGCTGACAAAAAAATTACTAAAAAATAAATAACTAAATATCTACACATATTTTCTTTTTTATGCTATCCTTAAATTAATCATAATCTTAGGGGGAAGATAATATGTGCTGGAATAAGAAAACTCATGAGCAGTTTATCTTAGAATTAAATAAGCTGGTTGGTGATGAATATACAGTGTTAGATAAATATGAAAATTCTTATAAAAAAATAAAAGTGAAACATAACAAATGTCTAAAAATATATGATGTTATGCCTTATCAAATTTTAAATGGAAGAAGGTGTCCTTATTGCTATGGTAAAAAATTAAAAACTCATGAACAATTCATGGAAGAAATTGCTGATATAATTAAAGATGAATTTACAATTTTAGGAAAGTACATTAACTATGCAACAAAAATTAAAGTAAAACATAATATTTGCGGTCATATTCAAGAAACTGTACCACAGTCTATTAAACAAAAAAGGTGTCCTAAATGTTCAAAAAATTTAAGAAGAACAACTGAACAATATAAAAAAGATGTATTCAAATTGGTTGGAAAAGAATTTACAGTAATAGGTGAATACAAAAATATTAAGACTAAAGTTAAAATGAAACATACAAAATGCAATAAAATTTTTGAGGTTACACCGACTGATTTTTTACATAGTGGCAATAGGTGTAGTCATTGTTTTAAAAATAAACAAAAAACACACGAAGAATTTTTAGAGCAAGTCAAAGATTTATTAGGTGAAGAATATACTGTTTTAGGAAAATATGTAAAAGCTTTACAAAAGGTCAAAATGAAACATAATAAATGCGGTCACGTTTGGAATACACAACCAGCTAGTTTTTTATTTTCTAACAGGTGTCCTAAATGTAATATTTCAAAAGGCGAAACTGCCATAGCAAATTGGTTGAAGAATAAAAATATTAAAAATAAAATGCAATATAAAATTAAAGATTGTAAAAATAAATTACCGTTACCATTTGACTTTGCTATCTTTGATAAAAACAATTCTTTAGCACTTATCGAATATCAAGGCGAACAACATTACAGAGCATATAATGTATGGGGTGGACAAGAAAGATTAGAATATATCCAAACAAATGACAAAATAAAAAAAGAATTTTGTGAAAAAAATAATATAAAATTAATTGTTATTCCCTATTGGGATTTGAAAAATATTGATGAAATTTTAGAAAATATGATTTTAAGCTAGTCATTTCGACTAGCTTTTTTCTTTTACATAATATCCATTATTTTTCTAATACTAAGTAAGATTGATAATTTAAATCAAAGGAGTGAAAATAAATGGAAATGAATTTAATGCCTTATCGCTTAGAGAAAATTATTGATAAAGAATCCACAATGAGCATAGAAAGTGTGGAAATTCCTGTCGGAGTTAAAATGCTAGAAGCTAACAAAATATGGGATGAAGCAGAAGGTGGGAAAGGAATTGTAATTGCAATTCTAGACACTGGAATAAGTAAGAATCATCCATTCTTAAAGGACAGTATCTTAGATGGAAAAGATTTTACTGGTAAAGGTGACTATGAAGATGGTGAAGGGCATGGAAGTCATGTAGCTGGTATCATTAAACAAGTTGCTCCTAATGTTGATTTGTTAATCGGGAAAGTTCTTGATGATGAAGGAGGTGCTAGTTATCAGTCTGTTATAGATGGCATTAATTGGGCAACAAATTATGTTGGTGCTAATGGCGAACGAACAAGAATTATCAACATGAGTTTGGGAGGTTCAGAAAATTCAGTTAAATTAGAACAAGCCATTTTAAATGCAGTTAGTAAAGGAATCTTAGTAGTAGTTGCTTCGGGAAATGAAGGAAATCACAGTGATAATGAATATGAATTTGGCTTCCCAGCATTATATAACGAATGTATAACTGTAGGTGCAATTGATGAAAAAGGTAAAATGGCTGGATTTTCTAATGAGCATTTACAGTTAGATGTTGTTGCTTTAGGGGTAGATGTTAAAAGCACATATAAAAATGAAGGATATGCAGTAATAAGTGGAACATCAATGGCTACACCACACATAAGTTCTGCTTTAGCATTAATAATAAAAATTGGGGAAAAGCAATTTCAAAGAAATTTAACAGAAAGTGAGGTTTACGGTTTGATGTTGAAGTGTTGTTGTTCTTTAAATTATAAAAAAAGCTTAGAAGGAAATGGGATACCAAAATTAACAGACATTAATAAACATTGTAAATAAAAAGCTAGTCAATTGACTAGCTTTTTATTTTTTTAAATAAATTTTTTTCTAGAAAATTCTGATATATATATCCTAAAATAGAAAATATCATGGTTGTAATAACGTGCCAAAATTTATTAAACTTTACATATTTAACCATTTTTAATTTATCAAAAATTGGTATACCAAAAATAGCATACACCATATTCAAAACAAAATTGCCTAACAAGAATAGTTTGAATTTTCCGTAAAAAAAATGGAACATTATAAAGTTTCCTATTGGCAAAAAACCTATAAAAATTGACAAAGCGTTCCATGCAAATTTTTTTCTATCCCCTCCATGTACTCTCCAAAAATCATATTCCTTTCCTATAACAACAAGAGAAGAAACAAGAAAAGTAGTGAATATGCTTACTGGTAAAAATCTCTTTCTTGATTTTTTTGGAATAAAGAAAATCAATCCCCAAGCTGAAAATAACATTATCCTTTTTAAAATTGTTATCATGTTTTACACCTACTCTTTTTTGTTTATGTTTTCACAATAATGGATAAAATATGTAGTATAATTTTTTAAAAAAGGAGGAATAAATATGTGGACAGAATTTATAATGACTTTTAGTGCAGTCTATTTAGCATTAGCAATTTATAATCTAATGGATACATTTATTAAAGGAGTGGTTTATAATAATGACGAAAAAAGAAAAAAGAAAATACGAAATTAAATCTTGCCCTCAATGTGAAAAAGAGATTGAATTAAAAAAACATATAAATAGATGTACTTGTGGAGCAGTTATTAAGGTGTTACAATATTGAAAAAGAAGTGGTTGAGGTATATTTGGTTATTTTTACTTCAACCTATTATAATTGGTGTAATCGCTTACTATTTAATTGATTGGGGAATCCTACCTTTACCGAAGGAGTAAAACAATGATAACTTATCAAGACTACCTAGAAGTGAAAAAAGCAGTTATCAAAGAAGAAGTCACAGTAAATTATGTTATGGAAAAACTTTCCATTCCATTAATTATTGCACGTTGCTTAGTTAAAGATTGGATTACCAATGATGATGTAATGGAAGTATTACAATTTGCTACAGAAGAATGTGAAAGAATCATAAAGCATTTTGAGGAATGTTTAAATGAAGTTATGGAACAAAAAGGGTTACTGGAATTTCTAGAAAAAAATGAATGGGCTACAAGTGAAGATTATTTTGTTCATTTAGTTAAAGAAGCTTTAGAAAAAGTTAGTCAAAAATGACTAGCTTTTTTATTTTTAGTAAATACTGTAATTGAATCCAAATTAAAAAATGGAGGTAATTACATGCCTAGACAAAAAACACACGAAGAATTTCTACAACAAGTTTTTGATTTAGTCGGGGATGAATATACGGTACTTGAATCGTATCAAAGAACTGCTACAAAGCTTTCCATTAGACATAATGGATGTGGTGAGCCTTTTATGGTAAGACCAGCAGATTTTTTAAGGGGTACACGTTGCCCTAAATGTTTTAAATTTATTAGAAGTAAAAATTCTGTCCTAAAAGAAAGTGTTACAAATGGGTTTAACTAAAAAAGAAAATACTCTTTTCTTAAAGAAAACTGCTCTTACAAGAGATACAGAGATTTGGAGAGGTAACATTATTGAATATCGTTTTCCTTATCAATTAGAAGATAAAACATGGGAGAATGAAATTCATATTGGTAAAATCACAAAAAGATTTCCTTCATTAAAAAATGGATTGGTTGGTTATGAGGTTATAGATGAAGAAGGAAATCGTGTTATGATTAAACGATTTAATGTAAGCAAGTTGATACAAAGATAAGCTAGTCAAAAATGACTAGCTTATCTTATTTTATTACATTAAAACCATAATTTTCTAAATTTTTAATTAAAGCTTTTTTTGTATTCTCATTAAGTTGGTTACATACATGAACATAATATTCTGTTTCATTTTTAAAAATGAGAGCATTAAAGCCTTTTTTTACAATTTTATTTTTATATCTTTCAGCATTAATTTTATGCTTAAAAATCTTAATTGGCAAACATTGAAGATAGCTTTCCATTATAATCCCACCTTTTTTAGTTTGTACTATTATATTCAAATAACTTATTTTGGTGAAATATGTCATACTAAAAGCATGTACATATAAGCAATATTTAGGTATAATTAAATTAAAAACTTAAAGGGGTGCTATATGGAATTAATAAAAGACACATTGACTTATACAAATTTTAAGAAACTGGAAAAGCGTATTATAGAATTGGCAAAAAATAATGTACAAGATAATTTTAATGCAAAAGACTATGTAGAACGTTTTATATGGGCTTTCAGTACAAGTGATGAACAGAAAAAAATTCAAGAATACACTTATCAAATCCAAGCCATGATTGATAAAATTTATGAAGAAAAAAATATAATGCTTTCTGAAATTGATGTATCATATTTGTTTGCTTCTAATTTACAATTATTTTGTTTAGAACGTGCAAAATTATATATGAACGCTTTAGACCGAATTGAAGAATATTACTTAGAAAAAAAGATTCATACTTATTTATTAAGATTTAAAAATTTATAAAAAATATTATAAAGGAGTGAAATTATGGAAACTAATGATTATAACGATTGTTGTAATTGTCAGAAATTTTTTAAAATTAGCAAAGGTTGGAATAGTGAATATTGTTCCGAAGAATGTATGCAAGATGGAACAGATGAAAGAGATAAATTAGCAATTGCACATAGTATTCGTATGTGTTTGTATGGTTTAAGTCAAAGAAAATTAGACCACTTACAAAATGCTTTAAAGGAAAAATTAACTAAAAATGATTTGCTTATTTTAGAAAGAGCAATTAAAGGTGTGAAATAAAAAGTCTACATTTTTGTAGGCTTTTTTTCATACATTGTTTTGGAGGTGATAAAATGGGAAGAATAAATTATCGAAGTTCTGATATTGATTTAATGGCAAGAATGATGAGAGCAGAAGCAGAGGGTGAAGGAAAATTAGGAATGTTGATGGTGGGTAATGTAATTGTAAATCGGGTAAATGCAAATTGTTTAGATTTTAAAGCAATAAGAACAGTACCACAAGCAATATTCCAAGTACAAGGAGGAAATTATTCTTTTGAAGCAGTACAGAAAGGTAATGTTTTTTATCAAAGAGCAAGGACTAGTGAAAAAAGATTGGCAAAACAAACTATAGATTATTGGAGACAACATCCTTCAAAATATGCTTTATGGTATTTTAATCCCTATGGTGCTTGTCCTCCAACATGGTATGACCAACCTCATTCGGGTCAATTTAAACAACATTGTTATTATGAACCAAAAGCTGGTACTTGTGATAGTGTTTATACATGGTAAAAAGCTAGGCAATTCGCCTAGCTTTTTTTAATTTCTTCCATAATTTCTTTATACGTTTCCAAGTCACACAATTTCACCTCTACAAATGCCCCTGTATCTTCTGCAAAAGACATAGCATATTCATATAAAATTTTATAATATTTTGCTTCATTCGGGAAAGTTGCGATTACTTTTCCACCTAAGAACGCTCCTAGACTGTACACAATCATCACTTCCTTCATGATTTTTAAAATTTTATGCACCATATCTTGTTATTATTCTTCAAGTATTTGGCAATAATCGTATTATCAAAAGGAAAGGATGATGAATATGTCATGGCAACCCCCTGTAAATCCACACGGAAGCTATTTTGATGTTCAAAGAAAAAGAAGTGAAGAAATGGAAAGAAGGGATTCAGAAGCTTATGAGCGTGAAAGAAAAAGGATAGAGCAAGAAAGTAAACAATCAAGATTGTACAAAGAAGCTTTAGATGAATTAAAAACATATGATGGAATGGAATCTGTTCAAGAGAAAATTATGGAAGCTTTGGCATTGGCTAATATTTACAAAGCTAGAGAAAAATATTCCTTGAAAAATGAACAACATGCTTTACATATGATTTTCACAGGTAATGCTGGTACTGGGAAAACTACTGTAGCAAGACTTGTAGGAAAATTATTTGTTGGTGCTGGATTACTTAAAAAAGGAAATTTTACACCAACAAAAACCGATTTGGAACAAAGAGGACACCCTTTTAGTTCATCTTCTTCTACCCCTGTAGGTGATGTTCCTTTTGTAGAATGTACTAATGCTGATATAGCAAGTGCATTTTGGGGAGAAGATGAAAAGAATATGAAGAAAAAATTTGACCAATCAAACGGAGGGGTATTATTCATTGATGAAGCTTATTCAATGATTTCTCGAAGTGGTCATAGGTCGGGTGAAAAAGTAAGTGCAGTAATGGTAGCCGAAATGGAAAATAGGAGGGATAGCGTATGTGTTATAGCCGCTGGGTATCCTAAAGAAATGGAAGAATTTGTTCAATACAATACTGGACTAGCTTCACGTTTTGCTACTGTTATTGACTTCCCAAATTATTCTGTTCCTCAATTATTAAAAATTGCTGATGGCATGAGTAAAGACAGAGATTATAAAATGTCTGAAAGTTACAAAACAAAACTTGCTCAAAGGTTAGAAAAAGAAAGACTTCTTCATACTTTTGGAAATGCAAGAACAGTGAGAAACATAATAGAACAATCTATTCGTAAACATGCTAAACGTGTTTATGAAAAGCATGGTTCTTCACCAGCTAGAGATATTCTGATTACTTTAGAAAAAGAGGATATGGAAGAATTTAATCCTGTTTTTAGTGGTAAACAAATTGTTGACCCTTATGAAAAAGTAATTACACAAGCATTAGCAAGTGGAATTATAAGTGGAGATAAAGCAAAAATGCCAAAAAAATTCTTTAACTTTAATAATCGTGGTTCTCACGAATAATGAATAATATATCCCCTTTTTGCAAATTACTATTAAAGCGATAGTAATTAACAGAAAGGGGATTTGATATGGCAGAAGTTATTAAAGGTACACAAGAAGAATTATTAAAAGAAGAAAATCGTGATTTAAAGCCTTTGATGGTTCATTTTAAAGGTAGTAGAAAAAAGTATGAATTTAAGTTTGGTGTTATGTGCGGTGTGTTAAATGATGGCTCGAAAGATGAAATTTCTACTATCATTTCGGGTTTTGAAACAGTGGAAAGTTTTGTTACTATTTACAACAACATCATTTTACAAGCTTATGATTTCCTTAAAGGAAATGCAAATAATACAGATGAAGAAATTCTTTCTGCTCTAAGAGCAACTACTGATTCAATTTTTGATGGAATTGAAACAGGAGCATTTGATGAATATTTTTCTACAATAAGTGAGCAATAACAATAACAAAAAGAAAAGCCAATGAATTAAATTCATTGGCTTTTCTTTTCCTTTTATAAATGCTATAATAGCAATATTAAGTTATTTGAAAAGGAGAAGGGAAATGGATGATTTAGTTCTGCCAACATTTTTTACTCACGATTTAGATTTATTCAAAATGCCTATCATTGTGATTTTTGAAAACCCAAGTGATTATCCGAATAAGTTTGTTGCTCGACTTTTCAATATGGATAAACCTCTACGTTATGTGGTAGTTGAAAATGATTTAGAAACTCTAAGAAGCAAAATACCCACTAACAGATTTGTGAGAAATCCAAGAGATATTACAGACGATTTAACTATTGTCGAATCTTATTTTTAAAGGAGAATATTAATGGCTAAAACTGAAATGAAAATCATTATTGATGGTCAAGAAATTAATTTAAAAAGTGGGTTTGCTAGTGGGTGGATGGCAGATATGAAAAACACTCCTATGGGTATGTACGCTGGAAATTTAAGCGTTGTAGATACAAATATAGCCCTTGTTCACCTTCTAAGAGCAGTTATTAAAATGAATACAGAAGAACAATTTATGAGTTATGAGCAATCTAAAGCTTTAATCAAAATGGCTACCCTAGAAGCTTTTAAAATCGAATTAGAGAATAGAGAAGAAGATAATAAAACTCTTGCCCAGCACAATGAAATTGTTATTAAAATGAAGAAGGAAAAATTAAACTAAATGAAAACATTTACACTTGATTCAGCTTTAAGAGATAAAGATTTAATGTTTTCAACTAGTGATAAAAAACTTTTCATTACTCTTTATGGTAATTTAATTAATGATAGCTTCAAAAAAAGAGTAGAGCAAAAAGAAGATATTAATAAAATTTTTAAAGAATTATGTAAATGCTTACAAGAATTTCCAGCTTAAATAAGCTGGTTTTTTTGTGTTTAAAAACAAGCTTTTTTGTCAATCCTATTTTTAAAGGGAGGGAGAATGGTTTGAAAAAGAAATTAAAAATAGATAGTATTTCTGAATTAATTCAATTCATTTCAGCTATAGATAAAACACAAAATGAATTATATGAATTGTCAAAACCTTTAATCAACAAGGAGTGTCAAAATGAATACAGAAAATGCGAAAACAGAAATTAAAAATGAACAAATTGAATTATTACAAATGAAAATTCAATATCATTCAAAACGTATTACCGACCTTCAAAAATTATTGAAAAAAGAATTTCAAAATTAATTTCATGCTACCTAGTGTAGCATTTTTTATTTTAATTAATTTTGTTATAATAAACAAAACAAATTAAAAGGAGGTAAAACATGTTAAAAAATTTAAATGCTCCCGAAGGATGGTTTTATTCTGAAAAATTTAATTATTGGCAGAAAGTAGAAGGTAAAGTTGTAGTCTACATTTCTGAATTGATATACGGTTATCAAGTGCAATTATACTATAAAGGTAAGATAGATTTTTGTGAACTAGAAGCACGAACAAATATGAAAACAGAAAAAGGTTATAAAAAATTATTCATGATTGGTGAAATGTGGTTGCTAAATTATTCTGATGGTGATTCTAAAAAAATCCAAAATGACCAATACCATATCTCTAATCCTAATGGTGTTTGGGTTAAAAATCGAGAAGAAAAAAAATACTGGATTTAAGTATATTCCTTTCCCTATTAGTCAATATTGTTAATGTGAAATTCGTTGGCAAGTTTATTATATGTAATTTGCCAAACATTATACTAGGAGGGAAAAAAATGATTGATGATTTAATGAAATTAAAAATGATGATTGAACAAAGGGTGAGAGAAGAAAAAGAGCAAGAAGAAGCAATATATGTAGGTGAACTTCCAGTAGAACTAAAAGAGAAGTTTAAGCAAATGAATAAAGAGAAAGACCGCTTCAATGAGGACTTAGAGTTAAGAAAGCGTCAAATGGCTTTAGAACTAGAAAGAAAACTTGAAGAAGAATTTGAAGAAAGAAATGAAAAAATTAATGAGAAACATTACCAGTTATGGGATGAAGTGTATAGGGCTTTGCTAATTGATTCAAGAGGAAGTTACTATCACGAAAAAGGTAAAGTGTATTGCTATAAAAAACCACAATCTTCACAGGTTTATGATTTTACTAAACCTAGAAGATAAAATAAAAATGACTAGCGATTATGCTAGTCATTTTTATTTTCAATACATAGGGAGGATTATTGATTGTAGGCTATAAATTACAAACAACTACCTACTATTGTTTGCAAGTAAGATGGACTTTTAGAGTACACAAAAATATAGGGGGAAATTTGAGTATCTTTTATAGCCTACAATTACATTATGGACAAAAAAATAAAAATTATTCTGTTTGGATATGCTAATTTTTGTAAATAATAAAAAGAAAGGAGGTGTAAATGTGCATATTGCTTTTGCTTTAATTCTTGTTGCTTTTGTTATTTACACAAAGAGTTACCAGCTATGGAAAAAACATCTAGACACTTTATGGTATGTGTGCAGTATGATATTGCTTTATCATTTTTTAACCCCTACCAAAAAATTGTGGCTATATTCTAATACAATATTTACAAATCTTTTGGCTACAGAATTAATTTACATTTTTATAACCATGCCTTGTGCTATTCTAATTTTTTTAAAAGCAATAAAAAATAAAAAAACTTTTCGGAATAAAGCTATTTGCTTTTTAAACACAATTGGAATATCTATAACATGGGAATGTCTTTTTGTAAAATTAAATTTTATTTATCATCTTAATGGATGGAATTTAATTTATTCTACATTATTTTATATCATTATGTATTTATGTATTTACATACATGAGACAAAGCCCCTATTTGTTTATTTATTTTCAATTATAACAATTTTTATATTAATGATATTTTTCAGAATACCTTTTTTGAATATAAATATCAACTTTTTAGGAGGATTAAATGGATAGGCAATTTGCAATTGTTGTTGTAAATGCAATAGTTTTCCTTTGTATTTTTTTTATATCAAATAAAAAAATAACTAAAATAGAAATGTATTCAACTGCTTTATTTTCAGCTTTTATTTCTTTGTTTTTAGATATAATTATGGGATTGTTTCTTGACACATTTTTTTATTTTCAAAAAGGTATTGAGCCAAAGGATTTAATTTTTCACATTATTATCTATCCCATGACTAACTTATTGTTTTTAAATTATTTTCCATACCACAAAAATAAAGAATTTAAGATTTTGCATATTGCTTTTTGGACTGTTATAGCTTTAGCAATTGAAGTGATTTATTTAAAGACAGGAATATTTGTTTATCAAAACTGGAACTTTACTCTTTCAGTTATTAGTTATCCCATATTATTTTTTGGATTATATCTACATTTAAAATTCATAAGATTATATATACTTAAAAATTGACTAGCAAAGCTAGTCTTTTTTTTGTATATTTTTTATAATTTGGTTAAAAATAAGATTATGACTTTTTTAGGAGGTTATTAATTGTTTGATGTTGCAGAATATATGTTAGATTATATTGCAGAAAATAATCTAACTGATGAATATTTAATAAGAATTGAGTTGCCTAGAAATATTATTGCTGGCTTACCAATAAAAGATAAAAACGGTTTTGAACTTATCATTCCATTATATGATTATCTAGATGAAATGGTTTCTCAAATGAATAGTTTTTTATGGGATGAATTGTATTATAGAGAGAACTGGAAAACAATAGAAGATATTAAATTGTCTGTATTATTAAAAAAGTTTGAATTGCCATTATGTCCATTTTGGTTAAATTTTTGTGAGTTAGTAAAAACATCTTTTGCAGAAGAAGTTTACACTTAAAATTTCTAGCTTATGCTAGAAATTTTTTGTATGATAAAATAGAGGTGATTATATGGTTGTCTATGCAAAATATACAGGATTAATTACTTGTAAAATATGTGGGAAAAATTTTAAATCCAAGAGAGAAAGAAATACACAAAAATATGTATGTGCTGGATATGACAGATACGGAAAAGAATATTGTGAAAGAAAAATTATAAAAGAACAATTACTTGATGAATTGGTTGAGTTGCATTTTCGTGAAAAAGTTAGTTTTGACCTTGTTAGAAACTATGTAGGCAAAGTAGATATTTTTGAAGATAAATTAATAATAACTTATATGGATGGAAGTCAGACAATTAGAAGCAGAAATTTCTTACAAATTTAAATATTCTGATAATAGGGTGACAACATAAAAAATGAATTTCAGTAGGAGGGAGGTTAAACCATTGAATTTATTGGTTTTTCCTCTTTTTTGTCGGGGTGACAAATTCCTAAAGAAATTCATTTTTAAAGGATAGAAAGGAGGTAATGAAATTGCCATCCATTACTTACTTTACTATATGTTTAAGAATTGACTTTGTTACCTTCTCTAATTAATTTTTCAATGTAAAGGTCATAATTTACTTTGAAAATTTCCAAGCGGTCAGAAAGACGATTGATACCATACTTAACAGAATCATATCGGGTATCTAATATTTTTCGATTAACCAGCACTCTACCCAATTCATTTAATTCATGGGCAATTGTAGTTAACTCAAAACCTAAGTCATGACGATTTGAAAATTGGAAAATAATTTGCTCATTTTCCACTTCTTCCCTATGCTCTTTTAGGCTTATTTGTGGGGTTTTTGGAAGGTCATTATTTTGAATAAAATCGTTATTTGATTCAACCTTTTCTTCCACTTGTGGCTCAACTTTTTCTTCTTGTTTTACCAGCAGAACATTGTCCACTTTTTCAATATCTGAAATTTCTTCACCATAAAAAGATGTTATAATTTCATTGATTCTCTTTGGCTCAATTTCCATTCCTCTAAGAATGTCAGTAAGAGTTTCTTTTCTAGGGTTTTTTACATTTCCAGTTTCTAATTTGGAAATATATGATTGTGATTTTCTCACAATTCCAGCTAAATCTTTAGCACTTAGATTTTTTTCTTCTCTAAGTTTAATTATTGTTTTACCAATATTTTTACCTAAAGTTTGCATATAATCACACCTTTCTTTTTTAATCAGTTATTTCCATAAAGTCAGAAAATTATACATTATTACTATGTATATGGAATAATTTGAAAAATAGTATTGGAAATTTTTATCTAAATTGGTACAATTATTTTAGTCATTATTCGACAATTTTTAACCGTACAGAAATTAATCTGTACGGTCTTTTTTTAGATATTCGGTTTAATGTAAACGGTAGTTCTTTCAACTTCTTTCCCATCTACAAGAATTGTTTCACATTCCCAAACTTCCACAATATTATCTACTACCATTATTCTTCTTAATTCTTCTTCTTTAGGAGATGGAAGAACAGTTTCATTTTCGGGTGCTACTGGTGCTGTTTCAGTAGGTGTTTCCGTTTCTGTTTCAGTAGGTGTAGTAGTTGCTGGTTCTTCTGCTACTGCTACATCCCTAGACATTAAAAGGCTAATATCCTTTGTAACATCTAAGTCGATTGCAGTTGAAGAAACTCCATATTCTGCTCCACTACCATTTTCAGAGAATTGCCAAGCCACATAACTTGTCCATCCTCCAAAATTGTTAGGTGCTGGATTTGTTTGAATACGAGTAGTACCCCAATACTTTTCAAATTCAGCTACCCACAATGGCATATCAGCTAATGGTGCTAATTCAGCGTCAGTATAACCCATGTTAGTAGGGTCTTTCATAAACCATTCACCACAATAAATACCTAGCTTCTTACCTGTTTTTGATTCAAAATAACTTCTAAATTCTAGAATCCAAGAAATAAGATTAGCTTTACCTAAGTCAGTGATATTCTTTCCAGCAGTAGCATTTGGATTATGCTCAATGTCTACAAATGGAAGTAAGTCACCATAATGACCGACACCATAACCTCTTTGGAGTTTGTCGATAAATTGTTGTGCTTGTGTTCTTGCTTCCTCTAATTTTAATGGAGGTGTAGGTGTAGCGAAATAATACGCTCCTGTTGGTACACCAGCAGTTCTAGCTTCTGCTACATAACGTTCAAAATTAGCGTCACCTGTTCCAGTGTGATTTGAACCATAAGCACGAAGAATGACAAAGCGTACATTTTTTGCTTTCATTTTCCCCCAATCCACATTACCTTGATAAGAAGAAATGTCTACACCATACACATCTGTTGCACTTCTTGTTTGCATGTTTTTCACTCCTGTTTGGTTAATGTATTACTCTATTTAGAATCCCAAAAAAGCCCATCAATATACATGAAAATTCCATAAAGTATTAAAGAAAAAATTAAAAACATTACCAAACAATTTCCTTTATTTCTTCTATTGTTGTTGAAGCTTCAACTTGTGCTTTAAGTTGCCAATATTTTCCTATGTTATATCTTTTATGGGCTTCACTTTCTTTAATTATTCCGAAAAATTGCTCTCTTGTTAAAGTTTGGATACCTTGATTTTTTGTTTTCCATGAAACTGTAAAGATAGTTATATCATTCATTAAAATTATAGCTTGTTGTGCTAAATTGTTTTGGTCGTGACTTTCAAATTCAATTTCAAATTGAGTGGAAGGGCTTACAAATCCATTAAGGATTGTGGTATCACAAGCTATATTTAAATCATTAATCTTTTCCTTTTTTGAATAATTTAACCATGCTAAATCTAATTCTTCTAAAGTTGGTTCTGCTTCTTCCATGTTCCATTCATTTATTACATACCTAGCAATTTCATAATCATAACGAATTGTAAAATCTTGCAAAGGGTTAGCATTTGGATAAATCTCTAAAATGGCTAATGTCAAATTCATAGTTGTCACCTCTTAACTTGCCATTAGTATATTTTCTCAACGTAGTTATTTGTTCCAGCAGTAGAGCCTGTGAGCGTATTATTTAATGAATTATCCCAAATTACAAATGTTTCTGAAATAGTACCTGTATTTGGAATATCAGTAGAGATAGCAGAGCCATAAATTTTGAAACGAGGGGCTCTTGCGGTATAAGCCCAATATCTAATACTATCTATTGAATAGCTTGCTCCTAAATCAAACTTAACGAAAGCATTTGGCACAGGGGAGTTCCACCAAGCGTTATAAGTAGAGCCTGTAATGCCTTTTACACCGTCTGTAATTTTCGTTGGTGCAGTACCTCCGACTTCGGCAGTTCCAGTAATAGACATAGCTTGACCAGCAGTACCCGTTTTGCCCGACATTCGATTTACTCCACCACTAAATATTTCAACCTCAATCATTCGTGTATTTGAATTTGGAGTACCAGCAGACACTTCTCCATATCCATCAATGCGAATATAACGAACAGTTGGTTTTGTAGGTGCTGGTGGTGGAACTGTTGGATTTGCAATTACTTGGTCAGAAGGGGTAAACGTTTGATAGTTTCCAGCGTCTACAGTGTAATAATAAGTCTGTCCACCTGTAACTGTATTATCTGTATAAGAATTAGCTGATTGATATTGTGAAATTACTGTTCCTTTAGTTCCAGCAGTTTGTGAACGATAAACACTATAAGAAGTTGTATTGGCAGTAGGCGACCAACTTAAAGAAACTGAATTATTTCCATTAGTTACTGTCACTACAGGTTTAGCTGGAACTGCTCCCGAAGTATTATAAGTGATAATTTTTTCGGGTTCTGTTCCTTCTGCATTTACAGACCAATAAGTTACTTTAATTTGAGTTGAACCTACACCAGCACTATTTTGACTAACTGTAAAAGGTGCAGTATAAGTATATTGTGTTGTACTTGTTCCTAATCTGTAATAAGTGGCAGTTGGATTATTTGTTGCAGTTAAAGTTACAGTAATAGGAATACTATTTTGAACTGTAGCACTAGGACTAATAGTAGTTACAGGAGTAGCAACTATTGTGATTGTATTAGTTTTTACTGCTTCAACGTTTCCAGCCAAATCTATAGAAAAATATTTTATTGTTATTGTTCCATTTAATGTAATCGGTTCAGTATATTTCGTACTTGCAGTTGTTGGGGTTGAGCCATCTAAAGTATAGTAAGTAGTACATGGTTCATCTACTTCTAACCAAATTTGTTGCCCAGCAGAAAAAGTAGTTGTATCCACTGGTGGATAAATTGTAGTTGTTGGTGCTATTAAATCGGGTTCTTCATATCTCCAAACTAAAGTATCACCAACATAAATTTTATCTATTTGTGTATCTCCTAGCCTTACATTATTAATTTCAGCCAATGTAAAGCCCTCCCAATTCATTGTGTTCAAACGCTGGTTCATATTCTAAATCGTATTGTGCCATAGAAAAAGGTGTTCCATAATAACTTCCCGTTCCAGTTATTAGCATATTTTTTCTATCAAATACTAATTGCTTATTCGTATCTGTTACTCGATTGTGATAAGTTATTCGATTTACAATTATATTTAATTTTTCTTCTTCAATTTGTTCTCTAGTTTTTCCAGCAGTGGTAATATTTTGAAAATCATTCCATATTAAATTCATCGGGAATAATCTTCCTAATTGAACTGAAATATCCCAACATAAAGCGAAACCCCTTCTACTCCATAACCCTAATTGGTTAAACCATCTTTCAGCGTCAGGTATCCACCTAGCAGACATTTCTATTTGTTTATCTATGCTAGGTTGTGTTTCTCCTAAAGTTTGAAATAAAGGTTTCCAAGTTGAATTTAAAATTCCTTTTTCTCTACCATTCCCATAAACAGAAATGCTATCTGCCCATGCTACTTGATTTGCAGTAGTGTAACCTAATACAGTATTCCATTCATCATAATATACTCCAAAAATATCTCTACAAAGTTGATTGTGACTTGTATTCATATAATTAAAATATGGTTGTAATGTTTCTTGTCCAAAATTTACCTGTAGACAACCAAAAGACATTCCTTGTAAATCCCAATTTCCCGAAGTTACACCATAAGTTGTAGGATAACCAGTAGAAGTTTCAAAAAATGAACTCATAGCTAATGATTTTTGTTTTAAATCTTCATAAGATTTTACTGCCATTTATTCATCACCCCACAATGTAATAAACAGTATTTGGGTCTTTTGTAACAATTCCATTATATTCTACTTGTGTTCCTCTCCAAATACTTTCTACAATACTTGTAGTGCCTGTTCTGTCATTATCAATTACATTTGGCTTTCCACTAAGAGTATCCCAAGTAGGAAGTGTTGCACCTGTAACAGTTACAGTATTTGTAGTCGTATTATAGCCTATAGTTGTTCCATTTGCCCCAACAAAAGAAAGACTATGACCACTTCCAATATTTTCAGTAACTCCACCTACTTCAACAATCCATCCAGTATAATTAGTAGCTGGTGTAGTAACTGATAACACACCCTCAGTAGTAACACTTAAACCATTTCCTACTATTATCCCACCCAAACTTCCAGTTGTAGCCGCTGGTAGAGTATAGGGTGTAGGTTGAGTAGCCGATAATACACCGTTAGCGTCAATAGTTAAACCTGTTCCTACCATAATCCCACCCAAAGCAGTAGGAGTAGCAACTTTTAAGTCTAAAGCGAATGTTGTAGCGTTGACAAGTAAACCTATTCCAGCCCGAATAGTAAGATATTCACCCACCATTGTTAAACCGTTCCCTACTCTATGTCCACCTACTAAGTCTGCCCTTGCCAAAGGAGGTGGAAATGTTAAAGGTTTTCCAGTTACTTCATCCCATGTTGTAGTATCTGTTTCGATAGCATTTAATTTAGCTTCTAAAATATCCATGTTATCACTAACAAAAAGAACTAAATCTGCACTATCGCCATCTTCGGGTTTTTTTAAACCATAAAGTGTAGTAGTAATCATTTAAATCACCTCTTTCAAAACATTTTAACTACCATAAGGTGTCCATTCACCAGTGTCACTTTTTCCATAAATATTGATTCTATTTTCTCCTTCTTGATACAGGTCTGTATAAGCTACTTCTACAGTAATAGGTGTATTTGCTAAGATAATTTTCATATCTTGAACTGTTAAATTTCTTAAAGAAGCTACTGTATGTTCTATTCTAGTTTGTGCTACTGTTAATTCTTTTCTTTCGATTTCTACACCAGTTTGATAGTCAACTCCATTGGAGCGAACTGTATAAATATAAACAGGAGAATCAAAAGTAAAAGTTAAATCAGTAGTTTGAAATCCAACTTCATCAGATAATTTTGTTTTAGTAATATTAGAAATAGTCACATAAGGAATAGCCATTTAATCCCTCCTAAATAAAAACTGTTCTAAATGAACCTCTTTTCAAAGAAGGAACACCATTTATTACACCTTGCCATTCATATATAATTCTGTTTTCTTTATCGCTGGGAGTAGTATAATTATAAAAATAAACACCAGTTTCAAGATGATTATTTGTACCTAAATTTAATTGAAGAAGAACATTATAACGATAATCATAAAAAGTAACCCTTACAGTTTCGGGATTTACTAGTGTTCCATTAAAATCTTTAAAAGTACATTCTAAACGAACAGTGTTTCCAGCTTGATATATGTTTTGTGTTTCAAGCATGATTTACACCTTCTTCCGATTTCAATATAATTTAACTTTTATTTCCGCAATAGATTCTTTAAAAATAAGTTCATTTTGTTTTTCTACAATATCAATGTATAATTTTGGGTCTGTTGTTATTTCTCCATCTGTTTCTCCACCTTCTCCTTCACCTATATCAACATTTCCAACATTTATTGTTTTGGAATATATAGAAGATTTATTCAAAACTTCATCATAAACAGTAACAAAAAGTGTGGCTAATCCATTTGGATAATTCCCGAAAGAAATAAAATTATACAATCTTTTATTTTCATTTTCTAAATAAAAAGTATAATCGTGTTTAACCCCTAAACTGTCAATTATATAAATTGATTGTTTGGTATCTAAAGCTTCATTTGCTTCTATTGAAATTGTTTCAAGTGATTGAGCATATACTACAGTTGGTGCATAAATATCTACGGTAGGTGGAGATAAATCTAATTCAACTTCTATCCAAGATTGACCTATTGCCAATTTCCCCAAACCCCCTTTTTGTACTAAATAGAGGAAGATAAGCTACATTAAGTAGCTTATCTTTTTTAAGCACTCCAAAATCCAGCTTCATCACGAACAAAAACTTTTATTGTTTTCAACCCTGCTCCACCAGCAGTTTCCAAATCGCTACCATTTATAGTAACGGTAATTGGTGCAGTAGTAGTGTCAAATGTTCCTGTTCCGCTTGTATTTACGCTTCCATTTGTAGTAGGAATAACTGTTCCTAATTCATTTGTTGCTCCTGTGCTATTAACAACTTTTACAAGATATTCCACAAAAGGAGTATCAGCAGTAAAGCTAAAGCTTACTAAATTTCTTAATGGTTGTTTTGAAATTTTAGGAACATCTGGTGCAGTTACCGTTACTGTTGGTCGAGTAGTGTCATATTTAATTGTGTCACTAGATATTCCCGATTCATTGTAAACTTCATCCCTTAATCGAACTGAAAGAGTTTTATCTCCTTCACCAGCAGACAAACGTACTTGTTGAGTGGTAGCAAAAGAAATCCATTCACTAGCTTCTTCTGTTGCTTGAATACTAAGATTCGCTCCTACATCAACCGAACCCCAAATTTTCATTTCATAATTTGTTGTAACAGTATCAGCAGTACCAATTAAAACATCTACTAAATCAGTTGTTGCATAAGTAGCCCCACCTTCTATTGATATTGTTGGGGTAGCTGGTGCTACTAAATCTAATTCGACTGTAACGTAATTTGCCATTTTTATTCACTCCCTATTTTAGTAATTGCTCTAGCATTTTTTCTCTTGTTTCACTACCAAAAATGCCATCTACTGCCAAACCAAAGAACATACTTTGAAATCTCATTAAAGCGTCTTTTGTGGCATTTCCGAAAATTCCATCAGCAAATCCGACTTTGAAATATAATTTATTTAAAGCATTTTGTAATTTTTTAACATCCTCACCTGTATCACCAAATTTAAGAACTCTATTTGGGAGAATTTCATCCTCATTTGATGTAACAGGAATTGGTTGAGAACTTTGAGGAACATTTATAAAATCACCTATTTGTAAGGCATAAACATTTATATCGGGATTAAGGTCTTTTAAATTTTGAACGGTAGTCTCAAATTTCCTTGCAATTCCCCATAACGTGTCACCTTTTATAATTTGATATTGAGTTGTTTCAGATAAACGAATCCGAATTTTTTCTCCTATTTGTAAAATTTGTGGATTAATATTCGGATTCATTTCTAAAATTTTTGCTACTGTCGTACCATTATCTTGTGCGATTCCCCAAATGGTATCACCAGCTTTCACAGTATAAAATTCCCCTATAGCAGTAGAATTATTTGTGTCAGAAGGTTGAGAAGTTTTTCCAGTTAAATAGTTATTTACATCATTTTTAAATCTTGTATATTCATTTGGATTCTCTACAAAGTAACGGTGACAATCTTTCCATCCTACTACCTCTTGATGTGTCCAAATATTTTCTATTCCTAAATTAAATTTTTCTAATAAATGAGCCACTAACTTTGCTCCTTCTTTCCAAGTAGCGTCATTCATTTTTCCACGATTATCCACAATACAAAATTCAATTCCAATAGTACAATTATTTGGATAACTGCTTAATTGGCTAGTTGCTTCACTTGTATAAGTGCTACTTCCAACATGGTAAGCAACTTCATTTGTTGGAATACAATTCCAAATTGCTCCATCTAAATCAACAATAAAGTGAGCAGAACCATAGCCATTTGTTCCACTTTTTCTTCTTTCAAAATAATTCCATACACCAACATTTCTACCCATTGGTGAAGCAGTCCAGTGAACAACAATTCCTTTAACAGAATTTAATTTTGTGCTAGGTCTTGAATAAGGATTAATGGTTAAAAGTTTTGTAATAATATTTACATTGACCATTTTTATTCCTCCTATAAGCAATATTTAGGTATTTAAATAGATTCTAAAGATTCTTCTTTACAAGTTGCTCTTACTTCACAAAGATTTTTTAGGAAATTATACAGTTGGTTAGGGGTTAAATCTTCTACTTTCTCTGCTGATGTTATATAACCTGTTGCCAACAAAACATGATTAATTAATTCACTACAAATCATATTGTTGGGATTATTAAATTTATTTCTTCCTTCAACTTTGAACCATTTTTTTAGTACATACCATGCAAGTTGAGGATAGTCATACCATGTACCAGTAAGTTGTAATCCTACAGATATTAATTTTCTTTTTTGTTCTTCATTCATTCCTAAATCAATTATTTCAGTTTCATTATCACCATAATAAAAAGGAATAATTTTTACTTTTCTAAAATATTGTGCTTCCAAAATATGTGTATCGGAAATGGCAATTGCACAATGAGAAAATTCACCTTTATCAAAATAACGAATAATGGGAGAAAAAATTGATTCACCACGAACAAATATAATATCGCCTGTTTTAATCAATGTCTCACCTACTTTATAAAGTATAAAAGGTTACAGGAATAGCTTTCCCTGTAACCCTTAGAATTATTTATTTAGTTATATGTTTGTTCGTGCTTTTGCTTCGCTCATAAAAATTTTAATTTCTTCCACTGTAGGCTTTCCATCTATTGTCACTTTATCAAAGTTGAAATCTGTTTGTTTTTCTTCTAATGTTCCATCAACCATATAATATAATTTGTTTCTTTCTAAACGTTTTGCCAATTCAAATTTTGCTTGTTCTTTGAATTGTCTTAAAAATTCTTCTTCGGTAACGCTTTCAAATTCTACATTATCTTCTAAAATAAGATAAAATTCTATATCTTCACTGATAGCGTCACCTCCGTTGTTCCATCTGATTTCATGTAATCCATAAATGAGAGGGTTTTCAACTTTTTCTAATGTTCTCAATAATCTTCTTTCATTATTAAAATAAACAATTTTCATTTTATCACCTCTAAACTTCTTCGGTATAGGTAACTTCTACAATAGCAGAAGGACTACAACGTGAATAATAAGATGAACTTGTACTACTTGTATATAAACCAAAACCGTAAGCACTTCCACCTTTGAATAGACTTGCAAAGTTGCTTGTTACATCTATCCATAGAGTTTGACCTCTACTAGCCACAAAGGTTTGTGTAGGTGAATGATAGCCAGGTTGCCAAGAAGGTTTACTTCCATATCCATGTGCTTTTAAGTAATGAGTTACCCCACCACTACTACCACTTGAATTTGCTCTTGTAACCCTAATTTTAATACTTATAATTGATTTGGCATTTACACAAGTATTTCTTAAATCACTTCCAAAGAACCAGCAACCTCTATATAAACCTAAGTTACTGCTATATTTTCCTTGTAAAACATCATCTTCCGCAGTATGCCATCCACCAGTTGTATCATTCCAAGCGTCACCATGATAGCTTGTAAACTGTTTTGTTCGAGTTACTATTGTTGGTGGTGGTGGTGGTGGTGGAGCGGCTGGTTGTGGTGAAAATACACCTCTTGTATGTGACCAAGAACCCGATATAAACCCACCGCTTGAAAGAGTAGTGTTTGAAGTATCACCTACTAAACCTGTACCTCCCCCTCCAAGAACACCGCTTGAATGAGCCATGTGTCCATAAGGGTATCCAGCACCTTTACAATGATAAACTTCTACCTTTCCACCATAAGCAGAAATTATACCAGCTAATTGTGCATAATTAATTTCCGAATATAATATTCTTAAATTTCCACCGTAAGCGTAAACTGCATAGGAATAGTTTCTATCACCTTCAACTACAACATCTCTTACCAATGTTTCACCAGTATTTTGAGACATAATAGCTGGATTTCCCATTCCTTTTGCATTGATATACATATCTTTTATTTGAACGGTTGGTATATTTTGCATTACTTTTATCTTTCCGTTTAGTCTTGCTTTTGTGGTATACATTACTTGTCCATTAGCAGTTTCAGCAAATTCACCTGTTGCTCCACCATAATATATTGTATACCATTTTACTCCATCTTCACTTACCTCTGTTCTATTATGGTAGTATGTTCTTCCATCACCAAAATAATGCCAAATATGAACTTTTTCTATATCAGTATAAGCCCCACCTAGATAAGCTTGAACCCAAGTTACTTTACTTCCACCATCATAATATTCAAGCGTATCAGCTTTATCGTTTACCATTTTACCTATGTTTTTAAAAGCATGAATATCTCCATATTTGGTATGATGAAATTCTTCAAAAGAATCTATACCAATTGTACTTGTTGTATCACCTGTTTTTCTAATTAATCCCACTAAACAATCATTAGCATTTGGGGTAAATGGCATATCAGTAGTGCTATTATTATCGTAATACCATTGACCATTTTTATAATAAACAGGTAAAAAATCTCTATGATTTTGTGCATAAGTGTAAGTGAATCTTGTTTTGTCTGTACCAATAAAAGCAAGGTATAAATCTTGTGCTGGTTGATTTGGCTCTAATCTTGTTGAAACTTCTTTATCTCCTGTTTCAAGAATATACATATTTCCATTCGGATGAAAAAATCTGTTGCCAAAAGTTGTTACTACTCTTATTTCTCCTTGATTAGAGTTTCCTAAATAGTCAACGTTCATATAAAACATACAAGTTGCTATTCCACCTTTGACAATTCCATTCACATATTCTCTTTGGGCTACAGGATATAATTTTTCAGCTTCAATTCTATTGGTTGTTAAACTATTTTCAGTAAATTTAATTTCTGCTCCATTTGTTCTCCAAACATCAAACTCAACCCAATGATTTGAAGCGTTTACGGTACTACCTTGAATTGAATTTCTAATATATCTTATCGGTACTGACCATTTTTGAAGAATAATACTTCCACGACCTACAAAACCTTCTATATTAACAGCAGTATCATTTTGCAATAAAGAAGGAATAAAATAAATGTAAATATCTACATCTATATATTTTGGAAGATTGTCTATCGCTGATTGAATTGTTTTATATGGGTCTGTTTTTGAACCAGTTGTAGTTTCTAAATCTTGACCATAATAAGGGTCTACATAAAATTCTAAAGTGTTATCATCTTTAATATTGTTTATATATCTAGAGTTTGTAGGGTCAATTTTGTAAACTACATTTTTTGTATCCAAAAGTGTATCAATCTTTAATTCACCAAATCCACCGTACTCACCATCTAATCTTGCATTTTTACCATTAGCAAAGTTTACGACAAGTATACCATGTTCAAATAAAGCGTTTCCATTTTCATCAAATTCACCTGTAGGTTCTCCACCTAACGTTAAAGTTCCACCATGAGAAAAATCAAAGGAAAGTGTATCTGTTCCGATTGCTTTTGCACTTAATGTTCCTACTTGTATTCTTTCTCCACTCATTGTTCCAAAGGTAATACGTTCTGCACTCATGCCACCAGTAGTGATTAAAGTAGCATTAATTTTCCCACCTGTTATATTATCTGCCCAAATTTCTAAAGCATTTGTTGTAGGATTTAAATAAAATCCTTTAATCGTTGCATTAGTTTGTAATTCATTTTTTGTATTGTTAGCGTCTGTTGGGGGTTTTGTTCCTCCTACTTGTGCATAAGTTGGAGCGGCTACATTTCCCCAAGAAATAAATCCACTAGCCATAGTAATGTTACCCGAAACTTTTACTTCTCCTAAATCATTTACTGAAAATGTTGGACTGCCCCATTGATTAAGAACAGTGATTCCTTTTGCATTAATATTTGTTCCACTAATTTTACCAGCGATTAAATCAAAATTATCAAAATTAATTTTCTTTGTAACTGCATTTATTAATTCTTGACCAGTATCATCATTTACAATCAATCTTTTAGTTAATAAATCTTCTGCTACTAATCGACCAGTATTATCACCATAAAGAACATCTTTGTATCCAGCACCTTCATTTCGCTGGATTCTAAAACCTTCTTCATTTACAATAATTCTTTGATTTCCTAAATTATTTTCAGCAATTAAGCCATTTGCAGAATCAATAGTTACATTACTATAAGATTGACCTTGACGAATAAATGAAATAACATCACCAGTTACTTTAACTTCTTGACCATAATTAGCAACTCCAAGAATATCACCCAAATATTCAGTTGTAAGAGTAGGTGAATAAGATGAAGTCATTTGAATAACAGGTGTTTTTATTACTCCACTAGGATTTATTTCTCTATTAACTACTCGATAAGCTTCTATACCAAAAGTATAATTTAGATTTTTTGGAACATGGTATAAGATAATAGAACGCTTGTTTGGTTTAACGTAATATCTTATCTCATTATTTGGTTTACTACCAAATTGATAGGTTGCAGAAGTTGGAGCAGTATAAATATAAATCATAAACCCATCAATATCAGTTGTGAAAATTTCTTCTTCTGAATATTTCCAGTTAAAAACAATATTTACTAAATCTTCTGTTACTATAGTGTGTCGAACATGTGTTCCATCTTCTATAATCATAGGTGTTAATGGTGTGGAAGTGTTTGAATTATTATCAATGAAAGTATCTATATAAATAGAAGTTACTCCACTCAAATCTGTTTTTAAATCTAAACCTTCTGAAAGATGTTCATTTGTAATTCCACCAATAATTCTTAATGCTTGGTTGGAAATAGTTACACCTTCACCATCAACTCTAAAGCTTCCAGCTTCGTTTTCAATGATTAAATTTTCCCCAGCAATAATTTCTCCAATTAGCCTTTGAGCAATTACACCTTCGGTTGTTATTGCATTTTTGTAGGTTTTCCCAGCGTCATTAGTAATTGCTAATACACTTGAATTTGCTACAAGGAAATTATTTGGGTCTGTATCACTTTTTATTAAAATACCTCTACGAGATATTTCAATCGTTTCATTTGTACCAGCTATAATTTTTTGTTTAGTAGCGTCAAAAGCGTTATTTACAAATGTTTCAAAATCTTCTTTAACTTCTGTTGCCTTTGACCATTTGTTCTTTTCAATTGATACTATTGTAGAAGTGCTGATAGCACCATATAAAGCGTCAATAAATTTTTCTTGATTAGTTTTAATATCTTTAATATTTGAAATCATTAAAGTGATTGTTTTATTATCAAAATCATAATCAATTTGTATAATTTTTGCTTGAATCATTACATTAAATTTGTCATACAGAACATTGACTAGAGTACCTAATTCAAGCTTATTCCAATTGTAATGTTCTTCCAATACTTCTAAGAAATTCACTATGCTTATTTCAATAGTAACTATTGGATTTTTTAATTCTTCAAATTTTTCGATAGCTCGATTTTTTAATTCTTCGGGATTTGCTATCATTTCATCTATATATTCTTTTGTGATTACAAATAAATCTCTTTCAGCTAATAATTCGGGTGAAAAGTTATTGTATACTGATAATTCATTTTGAATAGTTTCCAATGAAGTGTTTACATTGGCTATTTCATTTTTCTTTAATTTTACTATTTCAGATTGTTCATCATAAGCTTCTTGATGAATGTCCTCAATAAATTTGTTTAATAATTCACTTTCATTATCAGCT
>WUUC01058060.1_pt1 | contig 26160 bp, 18 predicted proteins | sample 6278441 | NCBI WGS metagenome assembly WUUC01 (sample SAMN13675441, study PRJNA597444) | soil metagenome | isolation source: soil | place: USA: Washington | collected 2017-10 | reverse complement strand
TTAAGCTGGTCGGGGCAGTGGGTGCGGATGCGGGTGCAGGTGCCACCGCTGCATAACTGCCGCCAGTCCCCTCCCAGATACGCAGTTCGTCGACGTACATCTCTCGCGAGGTTACCATTCCAACCTTTGAAAGGTCCTTCCAATCCCATTTATAGATACCCCACTTCGGTCCAAAGGACTTATAAGCCGCTGCGATTGGCTCACAGCACCCGCTCCAAGTAGATTGAGCGTTAATACAATTGTACTGCGAGTAGACAAGAACTCCATTGCGATAGATTTCATAGAAGCCGTTATTGGTCTCGGACATTCTAAAATGAAATACCCAATCGACCCATTGATTGGAGGCAACCGCGCCGGACCACGCCGTGAAATTAGGCATGGCAGAATTGCTGCTGGCGCATGCTGGAGGATTCAATTGAACCTTAGCTTGATAAAGATTGTTCGCAATTGAATGACCATAGTTGTTAGAGCCATCACCACAGCCCTCAGCTGGATAAGATGGCGGTGTGTAATGGTGCCCCTGCGCGACCGATTCGGAGAGGTTATCGGTCGCCCAATCCTTCAAGTACTCCGAAAAGCCAACCCAATACTCTTGGTTATATAGGTAGAGCAATGAGGTCGAGGACACCACCTCGGCGCGAAACGACGTGGTGTTATTCTCACGGGTCAATTTGAAGCGGAGCGATTTGCCTCCGGACCTTGAGTTCGTCGAGATCACACCATACTCATCGCCCGTTTGGCCGTGGGTTTTTAGGGTGGACGGGACAGCGCCGACCGCTGTCGAATCGAACGTTTCTTGAAAAATAATGCCCGCGCGAGCTTCAGAAAGAAGCGCAATAGCGCTCACGCCATAAAGCAAAACGGAGGCGAATGAGGCCGATAACGTTTTTCTGGCCCGGTTACTACACACTATCGGGTGGTTGGGACTAACTGCCATGGATTTCATACATTATACTTTGCGATAGGTTTTATGTGGGTTTTAACACGCGCCTCTTAACGAGGCCCGAGGAGGATATGCCGGAAAGTAAAACACCCATGGGGTTTTGCAGGGACTGCTTGCAGAGCGTGTTTCGATGCGGTCGCAGGGGCTTCAACTTCCCTCGAAGAGCGTGCGGACGACTGTTGATCGGTGAACAGGCAATGAGCGATCTGAGTATTTTGGGGTGGGTGCACGCAGGATCGGCGCCGATCTCGGCGTAGCAATAGCCGCCACGGTTAATCAGGTTACCCGAGTTTCCGGTGGTGCTCAAAACGCCGGTCAACAATGTCCCGCACAGCAATCGTCGCCTCGATCGCACTGCACGCCGCGAGGCGTCAAACCGTTGGAGAACGTCCCACAGTCGGCGGTGGATGCTGCCGGATTACCCTCCTTCAGCTCAGCTATCCCACTAAAAAATTTCGCTCGTCCCGTGTTCCGCGCGCATCCCATATTCGCGAGCCATGAAATTCCTCCGCCTCGATCATGTCCTCGCGTTTTTCATTTGCACCGGTGCGGCGCCTCTACACGCGACCGATCCTGTGGTGCCGATTATTAGCGAGGCCAGTATCGCCCATGCCGGTTTTTCCCCCGAACGTCTTCGCCGCCTCGACGCGGTGATCGAAGATGAAATCGCGCGTCGTCAGCTAGCGGGAGGCATCATGTACATCGCTCGAGATGGCCGTCCGGTGCAGTTCAAGACCTACGGAAGCAAGGATATCGAGAACAAAGAACCCATGCCCGCAGACGCGATCTTCAGAATAGCGTCTATGACCAAAGCCGTGACCAGCACTGCGGTGATGATCTTATATGAGGAGGGGAAATTCATGCTGAAAGATCCGGTTTCCAAATACATTCCGGTCTTTAAGGGATCTGCGGTGGCCGTTCCGCCCCCGGCCGGTTCGCCCTCTACTGTCACGTATGTCACCGAAAAGGCGCGAAATCCTATCACCATCCGCGATCTTCTCTGCCACACCGCCGGGCTCACCTACGGCGCAGGTCTGGCGAGCGACGCATATAAGGCTGCAAAGTTCTCCGACTGGTACCTCATCGCCAACGACGAGACCATCGAGCAGGTTGTAGACCGGCTAGCCACGCTGCCGCTTCACGCTCACCCCGGCGATAAGTGGCAATACGGCTATGCGACGGATGTCCTCGGCCGCCTCGTCGAGGTGGTGTCCGGACAGCCGCTCGACAAATTCGTCGCTGAAAGGATCACCAAGCCGCTGGCGATGGTAGACACCCACTTTTTCCTTCCGCCAGAAAAGGCCTCGCGCCTGGCCAACGTGTACGGTCTCGAAGAAGGCCTCCTCGTGCTCAAGGAAACAGCCGCCAAGAGCGATTTTATCCATGGGCCACGCAAATGTTTTTCCGGCGGAGCAGGGCTCGTTTCCACAACGAACGACTACGCGCGTTTTCTTCAAATGCTCTTGAATGAGGGCGAACTCGACGGTGTGCGTATTCTCGCTCCAAAGACAGTCGCGCTCATGCGCGCCAATCATACCGGAGACAAATATGAGGGGCATAGCGATGGCTTCGGTCTGGGCTTCTGGGTCAGCGTCAACCAAGGCGAGGTCGGCGAAATCGGCTCTGAAGGCGCCTACGGCTGGGGCAGTGCTTATTTCCCCCAGTACGTCATCGATCCCAAGGAACGTCTCGTGATCCTTTTTATGACGCAGCTTCGTCCCGCCGGCGGATCGACACTCCATCATCGAGTTAAACAGCTCACCTATCAGGCCCTAATTAAATAACGGTGGGGGGGGGCCCACCCGGCTCGTTTGCGTTCAGTAATTCGACGTGCGCGCAAACGCCCACGTATTGAGCACGGCCTTTAGCACTATCAGAGCCATCGCAGGCATGATCATGACAGCGCCTACGCCCTTCTCGTCGCACTGTCCGCCAAGCTCTCGCCAAAAGTAAATCGCCTCATCTCGTTAAAAAATTCGGGATCCGCCAGTCCTCGATGATTGCCGCCCAGCTACACTCCGTTCACCGTCCGCCATGCTCGCCAATCTCGTCATGACCGTGATCAGCCCTGACCGCCCGGGCATTGTCGAAACACTTGCCGCGCGCGTCGCCCGCCACGACGGCAACTGGCTCGAAAGCCGTATGTGCCGCCTCGGCGGGCAGTTCACGGGAATCGTCCGGGCCGAAATCCCCAGCACGAAAATCGACGACCTCACGCAAGCCCTCCGCATGCTCGAAGCCGATGGCCTCCGCATCCATCTTCATATCGAAAAAGCCGACCGGCCGCTGGTCGCAGGCACCTTGGCCAGTCTCGCCTTCGTCGGGCAAGATCGTCCCGGCATCCTACTGCAAATCTCGAGCGTGCTCGCTTCCCATCGCGTCAACGTCGAGGAGCTCGCCTCCGAGCGCATCAGCGCTCCGATGGACGGCAGCATGCTTTTCCAAGCCCGCGCTACCGTTCTGCTGCCGCCCGATCTCGCCCTGACTTCCTTGCGCACAGGTCTGGAAAAAATAGCCACGGACCTCATGGTCGACGTTCAGCTCGAGCCGAAGTGAAGGAGGAACGCGCACATCGAGGCGCGCTACCGATTTTCCCAGCCGGACGGCAACGTCTCCCCTCACACGGAGCGGTTAAATGGTCGCTTAAAAATCACCTCGCTCGTCTTGCTCGCCTCACGGGTCGCGGCAGCTTCGTCGCGTTTCACACCCCCGCCGCCATCGTCTTCGTATGAATCCAGAACCGGGATACTACCAAGTGATCCCGCTTTAGATCGTAGCCGAACTCCGTGTCGATGACTTGCCAGTTGCCCGGGACCTTTTCGGCAGGACCGGCTGCCGCGGCCGCCATCGCCCTCAATCGCTGCCACTCACGCACCGCCAGCAGCCGAGCCGATGTGAACGCTTCCTCGATCGAGCGGTACACACCGCACGCATGCGTCTTCTGCATCGGCTTCCCTCCATTAGAGGGCACAAGCGTGAAGTGCAGGACCGCGTAATCTTCAGTCGAAAAAGGAGCAGCACTCATGGTTGAGGAATTTAGCCTATTTCGTGCCACCAATCCACCGGGCTTTGGCAAAGGCGTAGGCCAGGCTTTCACCTACAACGCGCGAACAATTCCCACATCAACACCGCCGCCGCGACAGAAACGTTCAGCGACTCCACTCGTCCGCTCCCCGGAATCGTCACGAGCCGCGTGCACGCCTTCGTCACCTCCGGCCCCAGGCCGTGCTCTTCGTTGCCCAACACGATAGCCACCGGTTTCCGCGAAACCTTCAAATCCACCGCCACTTTACCCAAGGGCAGTGCTCCTTGCACCGCTGCGCCGGCGACTTCGTAGCCCGCCACCGCGAGCTCGCGGCAAAATCCCGCGAGCGATTTCACCGTCAACACCTCCAACTGATCCAGCCCACCCTCCGCCACCCGATGCGCCGCTTCGCCGGGCAACGCCTGCTGCGCGTGCTCCGGTACGACGATGTGCCGCACTCCAAAAAACGCCGCTGTCCGCGCGATCGCGCCAAGGTTATGCGCATTGCCCACTCGATCGAGCAACACGAGCGGCGCACATGTCTTCGCCCAGTTTCGCACGTCCTGCGGCCGCGGTGAACGCAACGCCTTCGCCTCCACGATCGCGACGATCCCGCCGTGGTGAATCGTCCCCGCGATCTTCTCCAACTCCGCCGACTCGACCTGGCGATAAATGCGCCGAGACGCCGCGAGCGCCTTGCTGATCCCCCCAACTTTTTTCCCTGTTTGAAAATCGAAAAACAGCCGGACGATCGACGCCGGCTCGCGCTCGAACTTCGCCTTCACCGCCGCTAATCCGCAGATAGGCAGTTCCTTGGACTTCACGCCTTCACCTCGCCAACCAATGTGAACTCTTCGCGGTCATGATAGAGGTGGCGAATCCGTAGATTCGTCGTGTGCGTCGCCAGTACACTGCCCGGCGCCGTGATTTCCTGCAGTAATGCGACCGGCTCCACGCGGCCGAACTTCAAAATCACCACAAACCGCCGGCACCATCCGCGTACGATCCACCGCTCGATCAGATTTCGCATTACGTGATGAGGCTCCTCGACCAGATCGCAGAACAGCCAGTCGAAGCGTTCGCCCTGCCCCGGCTCGAAACGAAACGCGTCCTCCTTCCGATGGTCGATCAACGCATGCCCGAGCGCCCCGCCTTTCAACGGCCCATTGTCGACCGCCACGACATGCGCCCGTCGTTTCGCAGCACTATAACTCCACCCGCCCGGAGCCGCGCCGAGGTCCGCCACCGTCTCTTCCACGTCCGGTTCTCTGCCGAGCAACACGTACGCTTCTTCGATCTTCAAATAGGAACGCGACGGCGCGAACTCGTCATCCGCCATCCGTCGTTGACCGCCAAATACACACTCGCGCGCCACGAACACGCGTTTGAAATCCGCGAAGAACACAAATAACCCGCGCGTCCGCGCCGGACCACGCGGCTTTTCCGGCGATGCTAGTTTCGCGACTCGCCCCATCTTTTTCTTGAGCAGTTCGTCGAAGGCTTTTTCGACACCGCTCATCCGCCGTCCAAGTCCGTCCAGACCTCCGGCCGCCTCAAAAATAAGCGGCCACTGGCCTTCAAAGCGTTCTGTCCGCGCCGATTCGAAAAATTTCTCCCCGATCGCTCCCGCCAGCGCGTTCACCGACTCGCTTGCGATCTCGACCGGATCGAGCAACACCCCGTGCGCGAAACAGAGCTCCGGGGGCGTCCGCCCGCTTCCATCAGCCGACACGCCCCGCAGCCAGCCTTCGCCTTTCTCAGTTGCGCTAAAACCATGCACGCGCAGCTCCTTTTCCAGGAGAAGTTCGAAGCCCGACTGACAGCGGAAAATCATATGCCCATACCGGCGTTCCGACTCTCCCCACTCAAGCCCCAAACCGCCGGGCCGCACGTTCGTCTCATGCTCCTCATTGCCTATTCCCGATCCCTCAGCCCTGCTCGGCGAACTTGCCGGCGCGTTCCGTGTCCGTCCGTTTCCTCACCTCCTTCACATGAAATTTTTTATCTTCCTTCTCGGTATCGCCGCCGGCGCCGCCGGTTACCATTACTATCATAAGCCCACCTGCGCCGCGCTGAACCACAGTCCTGCATCTACACGCACCACTGTTCCCGCGCCTGTCACGGATAACCGCACGTTCGCCGAGAAAGCGCGCGATGGCGCCGCGGCCGCCAAGGAGGCTTTCTCCCAAAAAATGGTCGAGTGGCACCTCACGCCGGCCGAAATCAATCGCGAGCTCGAGCAGACCGGCCGCGTCGCCCGCACGAAAACAGCCGCCGCGGGCCAGAGTCTTTCCAACGTCCGCGTCGTGGCCGTCATCAAGGGCAAGTACGCTCTCGAAAACGAGCTCTCCGCTCGCACCATTAATGTCGATGCCGACGCCGGTAAAGTCACTCTGCGCGGCACCACCAAATCCCCCGAGCTGATCGCCCGCGCTATCGCCCTAGCCTTGGAAACCGACGGCGTTACCTCAGTCGATTCTCATCTGACCGTCGCCACCGACTGAACCTAGTTCGGATACACACGCACACGGTTTACGCGTCATGCCTCCCCTGGCCACCCACCCGCCACCGGGCCGCTACCGTCACTACAAGGGCAACGAGTACTTCGTGCTCGCCCTCGCGCGCCACACCGAGACGGAGGAAGAGCTAGTCGTCTACCGCCAACTCTACGGCGACACCGAAGCGCTCTGGGTTCGTCCGCGCACGATGTTTCTCGAAGAGGTCGAATACCAAGGCGTCCGCCAACCCCGCTTCGCCTTCGTCGCGGAATCTTAGCCACCGCGCGGCTCACGCTCGTCGCCAGCTGCCGTGTCTGCGCGCAGCCAGTCGCCAAGTCGCATCTTATCTTGAACTGCTTCCGCGTGCTCGTGCCGCGACGGAAAAACCAAGTTCCGCATCGCACAGCGTCAACTCCCAAGCCGCGGCAGCGGCCTTACCTCCCCCCAGTGCATTTCAAATAAAACCATGGCCGTTTGCCCGCGCCGTTTCCGCGACGATTTTTCACTCACGCCGGGCCGGCTTTCCGGACACGGCTCGGAAGGCGAGAACCTAAGTGGAACCGTTGCTAGTGTATCGCAGTGCGCCGCCACTTACTGGACGTCCAGTAGGGTCCCGCGCATCTGGCCTGAGGTCTGAGGGAATCCATCACGGCTCGGCTGCCTGCGAAAATCACCTCTGGAAATCCGGCCCGGCAGCGGCGACTCCGAAAAGCCGTTGAACATTCTTTCATGACCTTGTGTCTTCGCGGCATATGCCTGCCCTCTCGCGCGCCGATGTTTCCGACTCGCTCATAAAACGCCTCACCTGGGACGACCTCGATTTGTCCTACGTGCGAAAACTCATCGAACTCGCCCGCGACGAAGATCTCTCTGGCCTCGGCCTGCGTCACCGCCCGCGCGCGACCGGCGATCGCTCCACCGCGAGCCTGAAATCCACTCCACGCCAAGGCTCCGCCGATCTGGTCGCCCGCGAACCACTCATCGCGTGCGGCCTGCCGCTCTTGGCTCCGATCCTCTCCGTTTATGGAGGCGGCGCCGCAGCGCAGCTCCGCGCCAAAGACGGCGCCGCGCTCGACGAGGGCGCCGTGCTCGCGACGTTGAGCGGCGATCCTCGCGTGCTGCTTACCGCCGAACGCGTGGCACTCAATTTTCTCCAACGCCTGAGCGGCATCGCCACGCAAACCCGCCGCTACGCCGACGCCCTCGGCAAATCTCGCACCCGACTTCTCGATACGCGCAAGACAACCCCCGGCTGGCGCATGCTGGAAAAATACGCGGTCGCCTGCGGCGGCGGCTGGAATCACCGGCTCGGACTTTTCGATCGCGTGATGCTGAAGGACAACCACCTCGCCTTGCTCGGCGCGCTCGACGATCTACCGGGCGCTGTCGCTCGCGCGAAACAGTCGGCGCCCGATCTTCCTGTCGAAGTGGAAGTCGACCGGCTCGATCAGATTCCCCCTGTTCTTGCAGCAGGAGCGGACGTGATCCTCCTCGACAACTTCACGCCCGCACAGTTGCGCAAAGCGATCGCACTCATCGCGGGCCAGGCATTCACCGAAGCGAGCGGCGGCATCACGTTGAAATCATTGCCCAAGCTCGCCGCCCTCGGCCTCGACTTCGCGTCTACCGGCGCACTGGTTCACCAAAGCATCTGGGTCGATATCGGGCTCGATTGGCGAAAATAACCGTTCGATAACGCATCCCTCGCCTTTCGCGCACGTCTTATGCTGATTAATTAACGTCCACATTTTCCCTCCCGCCCAATTAACCCCGTCCGATGAGTAGTACCGAGACCACGATCCTCCGCGCCCTGATCGAAAAAGAAAATGGCTTCGTTTCCGGCAGCATCCTCGCCCGCTCACTCGACATGAGCCGAGTCGCAGTCTGGCAGCACATGGAGAAAATGCGCCGCCACGGTTTCGAATTCGAGGCCGTCCGCGCGCGCGGTTACCGCCTCATTAAGCGTCCCGACAACGTCTACAGCGACCTCATCCACGCCTACCTCGCGGCGCGCAAACTCAACTTCGATCTGATCTGCTGCGAAGAGGTCGACAGCACCAACGACGAAACCGCTCGCGAGCTCGCCGCCGGTCGCGAAGCGCCCTTCGTAGTCGTCGCCACCAAGCAAACACGCGGCCGCGGCCGCTTCGGTCGCGCCTGGCACAGCGAGGCCAACGGAAATCTCTACATTAGCTTCGCCTTCCGCCCGAAACTCGAACCCGCGCGCATGCAGACCTTCACCCTTTGGATGGGGGTAAATCTCTGCGAGCTCATCGCCAATTTCACCCGCACCACACCCGGATTGAAATGGCCCAACGACATTCTTTTCGAAGGCCGTAAAGCGGGCGGCATGCTCACCGAAGCCCGCATCGATGCCGATCAGATCCGCGACCTCGTCTTCGGTCTCGGCCTTAATATCAACAGCGCGAGTGACGACTGGCCCGCCGCGCTAAACCGCCGCGCCATCTCGCTCGCCGAGCACACGCAAACACCGCTCGACATCAATAAATTCACCGCCGCGCTCATCGGCCGCGTCCTCGACGCTTACGAGCAATTCATCTCAGGCGCTTACTCGAAAACCTTCGCCGAACGGTGGCACCAATACGACATCCTGCGCGGCAAAACCATCAAGCTTCAGCGCGGCACTGAGATCATCGCGGGCACGGCGGCGGGCATCGATGACGAGGGTTCGCTCATCGTGAAAACCGAGCGCGGTCGCACCGAGCGCTTTCGCGCCGGCGAAGTGACGATCGAGAAAAAGCCCTGATCGCGCGCATGTCGCCTTCCGTAGTCGACTCGTCGGGCGCAATCGGACTGAGCGCATAGTCGCCAAAGTCCCGGCGCCTTCGATTTTCCACCGCAGCCGCACGCGGTGAACGAAACACGGCCGACCAAACACGCCGCAGACCGATTGCCCGAACAGGCATGTTTTCCCGCTTCCCCTGGCACTTCATTGCGTCATTAGTCGGCGGCCTACCCACCCGCATGCTGCTCTGCATCGATATTGGCAATACGCACACCCACTATGGAGTCGTCGACACACTCGGGTCGCGCTTCCTGCGGCAAATACCCACGCGCCAGCTAGACCATGGTGACGACGGCTTCTCCAACCGCCTGGCCGGCTTGATCGCAGAGTGTCCTGGGATTGTCAGTTTTGCTTTTTGCTCCGTCGTTCCCGAGGCTACTGAAAAACTTCGCCGCATCCTCGAGCGCGCCAACCCACCCCTGCCGATTTTTCAGCTCACCTGCGATAAGAAGCTGGGCGTTCCGATCGGGTACCCGCGCCCCGCTGAGATCGGACAAGATCGTCTCGCCAATGCCGCCGGCGCCCACGCTCTCTTCGGCACGCCTGCCATCGTCATCGACATGGGCACCGCGGTGACTTTCGACATCGTTACACGCACACACGGCTACGAAGGCGGCATCATCGCCCCAGGCGTCGAGGTCATGCGGCGCTATCTTCACGAACAAACCGCATTGCTCCCGAAGCTCGACGACTCGCTCCAGATCGACCGCGCGATCGGCCAGTCGACTACCGAGGCGATGCGCATCGGCACCGTGATCGGCTTTGGCGGCATGATCCAAGCCCTCCTTGACGGCGTCCTCGCCGAACTCGCTGCGCGCGGAGAACCCATTCCACACGTTCTGGCCACCGGCGGCACTGCCGAGTTACTCAAGAAAACGCTCCGCACGCCCTTCGTCGTCGTTCCCGACATCACCCTCCGCGGCCTCGCCGCCGCATGGACACTCAATCGCTGACTCTCACGCGTCTTCCTCCAAGTCCCCGCACCCACCCACCATTGCCACTGATCGTTAGTCACCGGTCACTGCGGAGCGGTCATTTTGGCGCCTGCCACGCGCCGCCCATTTACGAGCTTCCCATTCTGTAAAATTCACATGGATTAGAGCCCACGCTTTCCATGTCCGAAGCTCTCTCGCCCGCCATCGAAGTCCGAAACCTCGTCAAAGCCTACGCAGGGGTTACCGCTGTCCATAACATTAGCTTCACGCTCAAGCGCGGCGAGATCCTCGGTTTCCTCGGACCCAATGGTGCGGGTAAGAGCACCACGATGCGCATCCTCACCGGCTATCTGCCCGCCACCTCGGGCAGCGTCAGCCTATGCGGCGTGCACGTCGCCTCCGAGCCCGACGCCGTCAAACGCCTCATCGGCTACATGCCGGAAAACAATCCGCTCCCCGAAGACATGCGCGTGTCCGAGTACCTTTATTACCGCGGCCGTCTCAAAGAGATCCCTCGCAGGAAACTATCCACACGCATCGACGAAGTCCTCGAGCTTTGCGACCTCACTCGCGTCCGCACCCGCATCATCGGCAAACTCTCCAAAGGCTTCCGACAGCGCGTCGGCATCGCCGAAGCCGTCCTTGCCGAACCTCCGGTCATCATCATGGACGAGCCCACCATCGGCCTCGATCCACATCAAATCCTCATCGTCCGCGATCTCATCTCCAGTCTGCGCGGACGCATGGCCGTCATCATCTCCTCGCACATTCTCCCCGAGATCGAAATGACCTGCGACCGCGTCCTAATTATCAATCAAGGCCGCGTGGTCGCCACCGGCACACCCGGCGAACTCCGGCGCGATATCCTCGGCCACTCGCTCTACAAACTCGAAATCGCGGGCGACATCGACGCCCTCCCCGCCGCACTCACCGCCGTCGAACCGACGTTAAAGATCACCGAACAAAGCGATCCCGACTCGGTGGGCTTCTACACACTTCGTCTGGTCACCGAGCGCGACGACTCTATCGGCGAACCGCTCGTGCGCGCACTTGTGAGCGACCCGCGCTTTCGTCTCCGAGGCCTCAATCGCGAAAATCCCACGCTCGAAGACGTCTTCCTCGCCGCCACCCGCCGCACTTGGGAACTGGTCGACCCGCCCAAACGCGCGTCCAAATGATCGGCGACCTATGTCACAATGCCCCATGATTCGGAACCTCGCCCACTCCCCCATGACCGCCCTCCATCGTAACTCGTCCGCCTCCGAAGATGGAACGCGCATTCCGGGCGCGTTGTCCGGCGCCGCCCGCGCACGCTACCGGCTTCCGCACTCCACCGCCGCCCACGCCTGCGCTCCATCGCCGGTCGCTGGTCACTGGTTCTTGATCATTCCCCACCCGATCCGCCCGCTTTGCCGCTGATACGCCATGCGCCACTTCCTCACCATCCTCAGCCACGAGATCCGCATGCTGCTGGTCAACCCCAGCACCTACATCGCCGGCGTCCTTTTCCTCATCGTGATGGGCTTCATGTTTACCACCATGCTTGAGGAATACAGCCGCGGTCCGATGGAAATTTCTCCGGCCGGCGCGTTCTTCGGCGTGTTTCCCTTACCGATCCTTTTCATGGTCCCGCTCCTCACCATGAAAAGCATCTCCGAGGAACGCCGTAACGGCACCTTGGAGACACTGCTCACGACGCCCGTCAGCACATTCGAAGTCGTTCTCGGCAAATTCGGAGCCGCTTACTTTCTCTACGTGCTTCTGTGGGCTTCCACCGCCGCGTTCTTCTTTTTACTGCGCCGCTTCGCACCGGTCGATTTCGACACCGGCCCACTTTTCGGGGGCTATCTGTTCATCGCGGTTTCCGGCCTCTTCTTCATCGCCGCCGGTATCTTCGCGAGCTCCCTCTCCCGCAACCAGGCCGTCGCTGGCATTTTCAGTTTCACGATGCTTTTCATCCTGCTTCTGGGCATGCACTTCGTCCGTGACCACGATTTTCTCGACCGCGAAAGTATGACTCAGGTCAAAGTCGCCGTGGAAAGCGCGCAGGTCCTCCAGCATCTGGCAGATTTCAGTCGCGGGATCGTCGATACGCGCCAGCTGCTCTTCTATCTTAGCGGCGCGGTGCTCTGCCTTATCTTCAGCATTCTCGGTGTCGAAGCGAAACTCATTCACAGCTGAGCCACCCGCGCGTCCGTCCCGCCCATGTCTTTTCCTTCCACTTTCCGCGCTGCCCGCTGGCTTCGCACCACCAACCTCGTGCTGCAGTCCCTACTGTTTCTCAGCCTGTTTGGCGGGCTCAACTACCTCGCCCTTCACTATAGCTGGCGTTTCGATCTGACCCGCCTGCGCCGCCACTCCCTATCGGCCGAGACGAGCGCCTATCTCAAGCAACTTACTCAACCCGTCCGCGTCATCGTCACCTTCGCGAAAAAAGCCGACGAGCCCAACTACGCCCAAGCCTATCTCGACGTGTCCGAACTCCTCCGTGAGTACGTCTACGCCACCGAGGCTCAAACCCGAGCCCGCGTGACCGTCGACTACATCGATGTCTACCAACGCCCCGCCGAAGCGCGTCAGTACGAACTTCAAGAAAACACCATCGTCTTTCTCAGCGGCGAACGCCGTCGCGTGGTCACGATGGGCGAGCTCTACGAAATCAAAAACAAACAGCGTGAGGCCTTCCTCGGCGAACAGGCCTTCACCGCCGCGATCCTCGACGTCTCGAGTTCCGGACAGAAAAAAATCTACTTCCTCGTCGGCCACGGCGAAACGGAAATCACCAACGAAACCCGTCGCGGTCTGTCTGACCTCCGCGATCTCCTTCGTTCGCGCAACTTCGCCCTCGATACACTCGATCTCGCGCGCAAACGCCAAATTCCCGAAGACGCCGCGCTCCTCATTTCCGCGGGCGCCACCAGTCGGTACGACGGCCTTGAGCAGGAGCTTCTCCGCAAATACCTCGGTGAAAACGCCGGTCGCCTCATGCTCTTCATCGGCCCCGGCCTCGCCGCCACCGGACTCGAAGACTTGCTCTTCGATTGGGGCCTAGTCGCCGACAACGTCTGGGTCTTCGACAACGCCCCCGGTTCGCAGACCGAAACCGGCGGCCTGATCCTCAACAGCTACTGGGCCCATCCGATCACCCAGCCTCTCAGCAGCGACAATCAACAACTCCACTTTGGCAGCGCACGTTCGATCCGCCCCAACCCCAGCGCCCCGCCCGATCCAAGCCGCCGCGTCAGTCGCCTCATCGGCGCTTCCGAGACCGCTTGGGGCGAGCGCGACTACGCCCGCGGCGAACGTCGGTACACACCCGGCGCCGATCTTCGCGGCTCAGGCGAGCGACGTCTCACCTTGGTGTCCGCCGCCGAGCGTCTCGCCGCCAAAGATAATCTCCCCTTCAGCGTGCCGGTCGGACGTCTCGTCGCCTTCGGCTCAGCCGATTTCATCTCCAACGAACAACTATCCGATCGCGCCAACGCCGCCCTCTTTTTCTATTCGCTCAACTGGCTCGTCGAACGCGACACGCAGCTCAGCGTGCGCCCGCGCAAGATCGATAAATTCCAGCTCTCCCTCAGCCGCCAGGAACTCGTGCGTCTTCGCTACAGTCTCCTCTTCGGCATTCCTGCCGCCGCCGCCTTCCTCGGTCTGGTCGTCTACTGGACGCGTCGTCGCTAAATCGCGGCCGACTGTTCACCGGTCTCTCCACTCTTATCTCTCAACTCTCAACTTCCGCAGCCCTTGAGAACCAAAGTCACGCTCGTCCTCATTTTCCTGAACCTCGCGCTGTTCTATTTCATCTTTTTCGTCCGCCGCGATTTCGTCCCCGCGACCGACAGGAGCGGTATCCTCGGCCCGGAAGTAGCCAACATCCAGACGCTCGCCATCACCAACGTCAGCGGCGAAACGCTCACACGCATCGAGCGCCGCGGCGAAAAATGGTTTCTCACCCAGCCGTTCGCCTGGCCCGCCAACGAGTTCGCCGTGCGCACCATCATCAGCGAACTGCAGTTCCTCCGCCCCATCTCCACGTTCACCATCGAGGAAATCATAAAAACCGGCCAGACGCTCGCGGACTTCGATCTCGCGAAACCACCGCTCACGTTGTCCTTCACGCCCGCCGCAAACGCCCACTCGGCCACGCCAGAGCCTGTACTCGTCCGCATCGGCAAATCGACCGATGTCTCCAACCGCCTCTACATCCTCTCGCCCGACGGTCAGCGCGTGCACGTCGTCCCGCGCAGCCTCGCCGAAAGCCTCACCCGCACCCTCCAGACCCTCCGCTCCGACGCGCTCTTTACCATCCCGGTTTACGAAGCGCGCTCCTTGAATCTCGAGCCCGCCGGCGGCAGCCGCATCCGCTTCCGCCGCGAGGGGGATCGCTGGTTCATCGAGGGCCTGAGCGCGAACCTGACCCGTGCCAGCAAAGTGAATACCGAGCTCGCCCTTGGCAGTCTGCACGAATTGCGGGTTGGAAGTTTTGTCCCTCCCGCCGAAGGCGAAGCCGCCCGGACCGCCCTCGCCGCGCCCGCTCTGCGCATCGCCATCGAGGGCAACAACCGCCGCGAAACCCTCCTCCTCGGCCCCGCCGTGCCCGCTTCCCTAGCACCCGCTCCCGCGCCTGTTCTAGCCGATGGCCCGACGCTCGCCCCACCGGAGCCGGCAACCTCGTACTATGCCGTTATGGAAGGCGAGGAAACCGGCGGCACCTCCGCCGCCCGCGCCACGCTCTTCACCGTCTCGGTCCCCGACAAATTCCTCCAAGAGACGCTGCTCAACGCCCAACGTGAGCTACGCGAAAAACAGATCCTCGACCTGGACCCCGCCGCGCTCTCCTCGGTGACCATAGCCTCCTCGCAATCGTCCGAGGAGGTTGTCCTCCAACGTCTCGAAGTTCCCGCCACATCCAACGCCTGGCAAATCGTTCGCCGCACGCCCGACAGCGGTCTCCAAACCGATCCCGCCGACCGTGCCATCGTCGAACGCCTGATCATCGACCTCACGCGTTTATCCGCCGAATCGACCAACGACATCCCCGCCTTCATCGACGTCCCATCCGAGGCCCAAAAGGAATCGTTCGGTTTTAACCGTCCCGCACGCACGATCACGATCACTTCGGCCGGCACGCCCGCGCCCACTTCCGTCCGCCTACTCATCGGCTCGGGTCAGGACCGCCAGACGTATGCCCGCCTCGCCAGTCAGGAAAATATTTACCACGTCTCCGACGAGATCCTCCGCAACACTCCCGTCGATCCGCTCCACTACCGCCAGCGCCTCCTTCGCGAACTGCCCGCTAGCACGACGATCTCGGCGCTCAAATTTACGGACCTGTCCACCGACGCCGTCCTCTTCGAAACACCGTTCCCTCTTCCAGCCGATACCAAACTCAACCGCGAGGCCGCCGAAGCGCTCGTCACCCAACTGCGTACGCTTCGCGCGAAAAACGTGGTCGCCGGCGCGTTCACCAAAACCGTTTTTACCGCAGGTGAGGAACGCGGTTGGAAATACCGGCTCGAAGCGACACTGACGCCCACCGGCGCCGATGCCACCACGGCTGCCTCCACGCTCTTCTTCGCAGAGCGCGCGGGCGGAGGTATCCAGCTCGCCGGTTCGGCCGAATTCAACGTCGTCTTTGAAGTCGAGCAACCGCTGCTCGATGCGCTCTTCGCGCTGATCTACGGCCCCCGCGATCCCGGCCCCCTCGCCCCCGCGCCGGCCACTCCCTGACCAGGCTGTGATCCGATGCCTCGACGATTGAGCAGCTCCGTCGCCTCGCCCGTCATGCACTGCCGGGACCGGGCAGTGTCCGCGACGAATGCTCTAGGCCGCGACCCAGGCGCCGCATGAAGAAACTCCTGCTCGCCTCCTGGTTCGTCTGCAAACACGGCATCCGTTGGGTTTACAGCTATGTAGTATGGAGCCTCTGGCTGTTCCTCGCAGTGCTCTTCGTTTTTCAACTGAAGATCGCTCTTTCCCGTGAGCTCAACATCCCCGCCTGGATCCTCCATCGTCTCGAAAACAAACATGCCGCCCGTGGTCTGATCGCCCATTTTGGCGCGGCCACGGTCGATCCCCGCGGCCGCGTTCTTCTCCGTGACGCGCGTCTGCGCAGCGTCAATTATCCCGAGCCGCTCTTCACCGCTCGCAGCATCGAATTCACGCTCAACCCATGGGCGGTACTCGTCGGCGATTTCGGCGCCTCGGACGTCCAGCTGCACGGCGGCAAACTCCATCTTCCGCCCATCCTTTCGCCTTCCGGACGCGACGAACCCATCCTGACCGATCTCGATTTCTCCCTCGAGGTCGCGGATCGCGAACTCATCGTCAACCGGCTTACCGCGCGCTACGCCGGTCTTACGATCTCCGCTCGCGGCACGCATTCACTTCCCGAGGCAAAAGACGGTGCGCGTCTCGATCCCGACAAGATGGTCGACACCGTCGTCAACACTTACCTCAAGGCCGCCGCTCAGTTGGCGATCCAGATTCCCAAGGTCGACTGGTTCGACACACCGCACCTCGATCTGGTCCTGCGTGCCCACCCCGATCGCGGTGCCGTTGCACACGTCAATTTCACGGCGACTGGCGCGCGTATTCCGGCGTCTCTGGTGCCCCGTCTCCCCGCCAAGGGGTTCATCGACCTCGGCCCCTTGGCTCTCAATACGACGCTGCCGCTCATCCACAACCAGTCGTGGGCCGCACGTATCCAACTCTCTCTGGCTGAACTCACCGCGCCTGGCGAACTGCACGCCACCGACGCGCGGCTCACGCTCCTCACCGGACTGCAACCCGGCTGGAAACCGGTGCCCCGCTCTATCGATCTTAGCTTCGCGCGGCTCTCCTTCGGAGAATTCTCCGCCCAGGCGGTCAGCGCCCGTCTTAGCGGCTCCTATCCGCAAATACACGCCGAGGTCGGGCTACGATCGCTCGATGAGCCTTGGACGCTTTCAGCCGACACCGATTGGTCCGTTCGCAGCGGCACAGTCGAGGTCGCCAGCAAAATCTCCCCCGTCGTTATCGCACAACTTAGCCGCAAGATCGGCCGCGACCTAAGCGCACTCATCAAGCTCGGGGATCGCGCGCCCTTTTCCCTGAAAGCGAACTTCGTCCCAGGTTGGAAACTCGCCGAAGCGCGCGGCCACGTTTCCACGGGCTTTGTTGACGCGCGCCGCGTCGCCATCTCAGCCGCGTCGGCCGATTTTTTTTACGCCGGCTCCGCTCTCTCGGTGGAGCGGATCGTTTTGAAAACTCCCGACAGCGAAGCCCGCGGCAGTTATGCGATGGATACGAAGACCAACGACTTTCGCTTCCTCCTCGCCGGCGCCCTGCGCCCACCCGACATCGCAGGTTGGTTCGGCGATTGGTGGCCGAACTTCTGGAAACACTTCGATTTTTCGGCATCGTCGCCGCCTCGCGCGGACATCGATATTTCCGGCCAATGGGGAAAACCGTATGACACCGTTATATTTCTGCATGCCGACGCCACCAGCCCCGTCATCCGCACCGTCCCCTTCGACCATGTCCGCACCACTCTCTTTATCCGCCCGAGTTTTTATGACGGTCTCGAACTCGTCGCTACCCGGGGCGGCGGCCTCGCCCGCGGCACGTTTACGCGGAGCGTCGATTTTCAGAAAAACGCCCTCAACTATCAGTCCTTTGATGTGACCACCGACCTCGATCTGCGCGAAGCCGCGCGAATCTTCGGCGCCACCGGCACCGACATCGTCGATCCTTTCATCTTCCAACGCCCTCCGAAGGTCACCGCCGTGGGCCGTCTCACCGGCCCCGCATCGCCGGAAGGCGTCCATGAACGCGCCAAAATTAAAGTAGAATCCAACGGCCCGTTCACCTTCATGGGTTTTCCGCTCTCGAATCTCTCGGCTAGCGCCGTCCTCAACGACGACGATCTCCAACTCGACGGTCTACGCGTGGGTTTCGCCCAAGGCTTCGTCACCGGACGCGCCCGGCTCAGCGGCCGCGGCGACCAGCGTCGTCTCGGTTTCGACGCCGCGCTCGAAAATGGCTCCCTCGGACAGGCTATTCAAACGCTCGAGGAATTCGGCGCCGCCCGCAAAAAACAACCCGCGCCGCCGCGGAGCAAATTCCAGGAACGTCTCACTTCCGGTCGGCTCAACCTACGCGTGTCGGGCGATGGCAACTACCGGGATCCCTACAGTTTCATCGGCGGCGGCAGCGGCGAAATCTCCGGCGCCGCGCTCGCCCAGATCAATCTGCTCGGTGGACTTTCTGAAGTGCTACGCGCCGTCCGCCTCAATTTCACATCCCTCCGCCTCAATTCCGCGCAGTCCAACTTCAAGCTCAACGGTCCTCAACTCGACTTCTCCGAGCTCAAAATCACCGGCCCGAGCGCTTCCATCGATTTGCACGGTCTCTACCGACTCGATCTTCAGCAGATGGATTTCAACGCGCGCGTATCGCCTTTCGAACTGAGTAAAAACCCCCTGGCCTCCGCCGTGGACCTCGTGCTCACGCCTTTCACAAATATCCTGGAGCTCAAACTTTCTGGCAGCATCGACCGCCCCCGTTGGCGCTTCGCTTACGGTCCTAGCAGCTTGTTACGCAGTCTCTCGGGTAAGAAAGACACCATGGAGGAAGCCGCCACCTCTCCCGCGCCGACCCCGCCGGCCAGCCTCCAACCTCCTCCGTCACTGCGCCGCCGCTAAATGACGGCAAATGCACGTTGCCCGCCACGGCATCGCTGCCTTACTCCGCTCCATACGCGCAAGCCGATGGTCCAGCCCTTAACTCCCGCGCCAGTTTCTTGGCCAAAAAAAATCTCGCGCGCCCTCGCTCTCACGCTGCTGACCTTAAGCGCACTGGTGCTCATCGGCTGGGCGTTTGCGATCGAGCCGCTCGTTCGGTGGTTCCCACGTGCGACGCCCGTCGATCCAAGCACCGCCTTGGGCGTGCTCATTTTCTCCGCCGCGATGCTGGGTTTTGAATTCGGCTGGAAACGCGCGGGGGCCGCCGCCCTCTCCGCCGGATTCTTCGGTCTGTTCACAGGTATCGAAACCTTGCTGTCGCTTGACTCCTCTGTTGATCGGTGGATTGCGCACGAGAGCATGAGCGGTATCGCGCCAGGCCAGATGGCCGCAGTCACCGCAGCGAGTTTTATCGTCGCGGGAGCTCCGTTAGGCTGGCTGCTGTCATCCCGCTCGGCCCGCTATCGCCCACTTGCCCTCGCCCTGGGCGGTTCCCTGCTCATGTCCGCAGGCTGGGCCACCTTGATCGGCCATACGCTTAATCTCCCCACTGTGTACCGGTGGAGCGGCGACACGGGCATTCCGCCCGCCGGAGCGATCCTCCTGTTTATCCTCGGCGCCGCGGTGCTGCTGCTGGCATGGCGGGAAAATCAAAAAATGTGGGCCGGCGTTCCCTCGTGGATCGCGGTACCCGTGGTCATCGCATCGAGCACCCTCACCTTAATCCTCTGGGCCGGGCTTCGTGAGCGCGAGCGCGTCTATCTCGGCGTCACCACCCAAGCGGCCATCAACAGTTTCGCCACGGCTCTCAACAGCGAATTCACGCGCCTGGGCACCGCGGTCGAGCGCCTCGCACGTCGCTGGAGTGAAACACCCGGTTTATCGCCGCTTGTGCGCGAGGTCGATGCGCGCGCATTGGTGGAAGAGATCGCCGCTTGTTCCAGCGTGACCCTGCTCGATCCGACTCTTCGGAGTCGTTGGGTTTACCCGACTGGTAATAGCGATACGCTTCTGGGACTTGATCACAGCGCGGCGCCTACCCGCTTTTCTGCGTTGGAAATCGCGCGGGCAAAAAATTCTCCGGCCGCCATCTCCGCCACTTTGTCCAACGGCTTCGCCGTCTACGCGTCGATCTACCACGAAGATCAATTCGGGGGATTCGCCGGCGCGCAATTTCAGTATCGCCGTCTATTCGAATCTCTCGAACAACGCCTGCATCTAGGGTCCGCCTGGCATTTGTCCGTCCAGCTCGGAAAGGATATTTCCTACGAAGCCGGCCCGGTTCCCAACGGCGCCGAGGCCCAGCGCCTCGAATCCGTTTTCAACATCGCAGACCGCCGCTTCCGTATTGCCATGAGTCCTACCGACGAAGGCCTCGATCGCGGCCGGCAGCATTTGCCCGAGGTCGCGCTCGCGGCCGGTTTCGGCATCACCTTGCTGCTCGGCCTCAGCGTGCACCTCGCACGCGCCGCCCGCGCCGGACTCCATTCCTCCCGTCTTTCCAACCAGCGCCTGGTCGCCGAAAACGACGAACGGCGCCATGTAGAGGAAAAACTAAAACTCTCTGACGAGCGTCTCCGCCTCGCCCTCGACGCTACCCACATCGGCATATCCGAGTGGCACCTGCCGACCAACGAACTTTACTGCAGTCCTGGCCTGTGGACGATGCTCGGTTATAAACCCAGTGACATCCCCGCGACACCTCAGGCATGGGCCGCATTGATCCATCCTGACGACGTTTCGAACTACCGCGTCGCCGTTGAGCGACAACTCTCCGGATTGGTGACTTTCGTCGATCATGAGTATCGTGTGCTCACCGCCGCCCGCCAGTGGCGCTGGCTCCACGCGCGCTCCAAGACAGTCGCTCGGACGAGCAGCGGGACACCCACCCGCATCCTCGGTACGGTTCAAGATATCACCCCGCGCAAAGAAGCCGAGGTTGCCCTCCGTCTCAGTCAGGCCGCCGCCCGCAAGCTATCTCTCGTCGCGGCGCACACCGACAACATCGTCATCATCGGCCGTGCCGACGGCACCGTCGACTGGGTCAACGAGAGCTTCGAACGTGTGCTGGAATATAAACTACCCGAGGTCACCGGCCGCAGCCCCGCCGATTTTATGGTCGGCCCCGAAACCAACCCCCGCACGCTCCGCCGCATCCAATCGGCCATCGTCCGAGGTGAGGGCCTCAGCACGGACATCACCGGTTACTCCAAATCCGGTCGCAAGTTTCACCTGCACCTCGAGGTCCAGCCGGTTCGCAATGATGCCGGTCAACTGGAGAACTTCATAGCGGTTCTAGCCGATATCACCGACCGTGTGGAAACCGAACACACTTTGCGCCGCGCCAAGAGCGAGGCCGATGCGGCATCCAAAGCCAAGAGCGAGTTTCTCGCATCGATGTCCCATGAGATCCGCACGCCGATGAACGGCGTCATCGGCATGACCAGCCTCCTTCTCGACACCAAGTTAGACCACGAACAACGCGACTACGTCGGCACCATTCGCAGCAGCGGTGAAGCGCTCCTTACGATCATCAACGACATCCTCGATTTTTCGAAAATCGAGTCCGGCAAGATGGAGCTGGAGCGCCTTCCTTTCGAGCTCTCCGTTTGCCTGGAAGATGTGCTGGACCTGCTCTCCGTTTCGGCCGGCGCTAAAAAAATCGAACTCGTTTACCATATCGACGACAACGTGCCTTCCTGGATACAAGGCGACGTCACTCGCCTCCGCCAGGTCCTTGTCAATCTCGTCAATAATGCCGTCAAATTCACTCCCGCCGGCAGCGTCGCCATCACCGTTCGTAGACTGCCGGCCGCTGCGACCTCCGAAATCAGCCCCGACACTCTCACCCTTGAATTTTCGGTGACCGACACCGGCATCGGCATCCCTGCTGACCGCCTCAATCGCCTTTTCCGCCCATTCAGTCAGGTCGATTCCTCCACCACGCGAAAATTCGGCGGCACCGGCCTCGGCCTCGCGATCTGCCACCGTCTCTGCGCGCTCATGGGCGGCGAGATCAGCGTCACGAGTACGCCAGGTACCGGTTCGACTTTCGCCTTCACATTGCTGACCGAAGCAACGCCCGTCCCGCCCGGATGGGGTCTTCCCGAAATGCCCGCCCGTCTCAACTACGGCCCAGTTCTTTGTCTCGACGAAAACCCGATCTCACTTCGTCGCCTGCAAACGTTCCTTCAATCGTGGGGCGCCCGCCCCCTTCCCGTCCGCACAGCTAGTGAGGCGCAAGAGGCCCTCTCAGATGAAATCCCGCCTGTCGCTCTCATTTTGGATCACAAACTGATAGCCCAGGAATCCATGCAGGCGCTGCGGAGTCAGCTCATCGCGAGCGATCTGCCTATTTTGCTGCTGACCCAGACCGGCCTGAACCCGGCTTTGCTCGATACGTTTGCAGGCCGCCCCGCGACAGCGACCGCTATGAAACCGCTTCGCACCCCATCGCTCGTACGCGGCCTGCAATCGCTTTTCGGCGCGATCCCCGAAAGCATCCCCCCCTTCTCCAGGGCTATTTCCGAACGCCTGCTCGCCCAAGAGATCCCGTTGGATATCCTCCTCGCCGAGGACAATCCGGTTAACCAAAAAGTGGCGCTTCGCTACCTCGAACGTCTTGGCTATCGCGCCGACTTCGTCGGCAACGGTCTGGAGGCCCTCAATACCTTGGAAGCCCGTTCGTATCATTTAGTTTTGATGGACCTCCAAATGCCGGAAATGGACGGCCTCGAGGCCTCACGCCAAATTCGTCAACGCCTCCCCGCCAGCCGCCAGCCGAAGATCATCGCGCTCACCGCCAACGCGCTCCAAGGGGATCGTGAGCTCTGCCTCGACGCCGGCATGGATGACTACGTCACCAAGCCCGTGAAACTCCACGAAATCGCCGACGCCATCCGCCGCCTTTTCGACGCGCAAGAAACGAGACCGCTCGGTCATCCCATCAGCCCGAACCAATAGATTCCGGACAGGAATCTCACGGGCATTTTGCAGCCGCCTGCGGGCGGATTCCCACCTTGACGCGCCCTGCGCGAATACGCGTACTGCCCAAGCGGTCACCGCGTGGCGCCCCGACCCGATACTGCCCCGCTTTTTGTATTCACACACAGGGCACGCCGCGGGTGATGTTATTTGGTCTGTTCTATGAGCGGCTGCGTCGAGGCGTCGCCATCTTCGTTTTCTCACTTTCTTGCCCGTGAAGAAAAACAAACTGACACCCACCTATGATAACCAAGACCACCACCCCCACTCGTTCAGGCGCCTGGTATAACCGTTGGATGGGAATTTGCACTCTGGCCCTCCTGACGGCGTTGAGCCCTGCCTTGCGCGCTCAAGATGGTTCCACCGGTACCGTGACAGGCACCGTTCTCGACAGCTCCTCTGGAAGATATCTCGAAGGCGCGGAGGTCTCCATCGCATCCCAAGGTGTTTCCCTTCGCACCAATTCCGAACGCGGCGGCGAATTCACTCTCACCGGAGTCCCCGCAGGCCCTCAATCGCTGGCGGTCTCTTACCCAGGCCTCGAGTCAAAGTCTGAAACCGTCAACGTCGTCGCCGGCCAGACCGTTTCTGTTCCCGTCAACTTATCGGGGGAAACCGTCATGCTGGAGGCCCTCACCGTTTCCACCGCCAAGGAAGGTATGGCGCAGGCCCAGGCTCTCCAGAAGGCCTCCATTCAATTTAAACTCGTCGCCGCCAACGATCAGTTTGGTCCGGTCAGCGAAGGTAACGTCGGCGAATACCTAAAATTCCTCCCGGGCGTCGGCATCGACTACACTGCAAATGATGCCCGCGGCGTCAGTCTACGTGGGCTCAATACCTCCTTTACCGTCGTCACCGTGGACGGCACCCCCATGGCCAGCGCAGCTTCCGGAGACGATTCCCGCCGCTTCGAGTTTGAGCAAATCGCCATGAACAACGTGGAGACCACCGAGCTTTTCAAAACCGTCACCCCTGACATTCCTGCGAACGCCACGGGCGGTTTCGTGAACTTCGTCACCAAGAGCGCTTTTGATCGCCGGGATATCAGCGTCCTTTCCTACGACGTTTCATTCATCGTCCCCGACTCCAACTTTTCGCTCAGCAAAGAAAACGGCACATGGGGAAAAGGTGAACACTTCGTTATCCGCCCCGCGGTCGAACTCAACTACGCTCGTCGCGTTAGCGAAAAAATCGGTTTCAATCTCAACTACCGCCTTTCCGAAAAATACGACGACGCCCCACGCACCGAATACACGTGGCTGCTCACCGGCAACAGCGGCACCTCCTTCGCCAATCCCAAGCTCCAGCAGTTCCAAATTCGCGACGAGCAAAAGCTGACTCACCGCCAAGCCCTCGCCTCGAAGGTCGACTACCTGATCAGCGACCGCACCAAACTCATGGTCGTGGGCCAATGGAACTGGTACGACCTCACGTTCACTCAACGCGGACCGGTGTTTAACCTCGGCACCAACCAAGCCGTCACCGGTGGCGGCGCCAACACTGCTCTTTCAGGTGGCACTGTCGCCCGCGTGAACAACTCGATTCTCCAGCGAAATAAATACGGCACGACCCTTCACCTGAACACCACGCTCCAGCACGAGTTTTCAAACGCATCCAAGGCGTGGATCTCGGGCTACTGGTCGAACGCTAACAGCAAATATCGCGACACCACCAAAGGTTACGTCGCCGAAGCCGTCGCGAGCCTCACCGGCAATCCGACCATCGGCGTCGACAATGTCCTCACCCAACGCATCCCCAACATCACTCTCGGCGGCGGCACCGTCTCGTTGGACGCCATTCGCAACATCGATAACTACACTTATAACACGAATGGCAGTAACCTTCGCTCGCGTCCCTTTACCGCCGAAGATGAAAAAAAAGGCTTCAACGCCCACTATAGCTACGATCTCGATAGCCTCTTCGTTCCTCTGAAATTGCAGGTCGGTACCGCCTACGACCTCACGGAGCGATACACCAATCGCATCGCATTGCAGGGCACCAACACCAGCACCGTCAGCGGCCTCGGAGCTTATGCCGACCCAGGTTACACCGACGACATCGGCTACGGGTTCGGCAGCTTCCAGACCTTCGATGTCTATAAACTATACGACGCCTTCGGCAGCCGCCTTCTCACCGTTCAGGAAAACTTCGTGCGTAACTTCGACGAAAAAAATCTGGCCGGCTATTTCCGCGCGGACGCCAAGCTCACCCAGGATCTTCTCCTGGTGGGCGGCATCCGTTGGGAAAAGCGTGAGATCGAAGCCCGCTCTCAAAACCTCCACGTTGCGAACTCCCGCCCCGGCAGTGCCGCGCTCGAGTACGACAGCGTTTACCCTTCGGCCGCGATCAAGTACACGCCCTCGGCCCACAAACCGCTGGTCGTCCGCGCTGGCGTTAGCCGCACCGTCGGCCATCCCGACTATTCGGAACTTCTCGTTACCGCCACCGCCCCCGGCGTCTCCGGCACGGACGGCACGATCACGATTCCCGATCCCGATCTGAATCCGTATTTCGTCAAAAATTACGACGTTTCCGTCGACTATTACCTCGGCAACTCCGGCGTGGTCGGCGTCACCGCCTTCCGCAAGGAGCTGAAGAACTTCATCACGAACCGAGCCGCAACCACGGACGAGCGAAACGAAATATTCCAAGCCTATGGTCTCACGCCCACCGAGTACTCCAACGGCTCCGTCACCCTCGCCACCAACGGCGCAGGCTCTGAAGTGGACGGCATCGAATTGAGCTACGCCCAGCGCTTCGCCTTCCTGCCCTCTCCTTTCAATGGACTTAATCTCCAAGCCAACTTCACGACACTCGACTATGACGGCGATGACCTCGCCACCGAAACGGCCCAAGGACGCAATGCGATAACCAAGTCCGCCAACTTCATTCTGGGATATCGCATCAGAGGCTTCAGCTTCACCAGCTCGACCAACTGGACCGACGACGTGCAGTGGGATCCAGTGCAAGGCACCGGCACCGCGCAGAATCTGCGCTACAAAGGCGACTACACCACGACGAACTGGAAGTTCGAATACAGCATCGACCGTCGCTACTCCGTATACTTCAACATTAACAACGTCTTCAGCGCGGCCCGCGATGACTACATCCGCGGCTACGCTCCCGAAAATCGCCGTGTTGCCCTCCCCTACCGCTATGCCCAATTCGGCGAGCCCTACTACACCGTCGGTGTCCGCGGTACGTTCTGATCGAGCTGTCGCTGCTTCGATCAAAGTGGAGCGCGAT
>WUUC01121212.1_pt1 | contig 26164 bp, 18 predicted proteins | sample 6278441 | NCBI WGS metagenome assembly WUUC01 (sample SAMN13675441, study PRJNA597444) | soil metagenome | isolation source: soil | place: USA: Washington | collected 2017-10 | reverse complement strand
AGTGGGGCGATGTTCGCCTCCGAGTTCGGCCAGGACATCTACGACGAGCTCAACCGCATCGAACCGGGCGCCAACTACGGCTGGCCCGAGGCGGAGGGCATGTCCGGCGGCAAGCGATTCATCGACCCCATCGCCACGTGGGCGGTCGAGGACGCGTCGCCCAGTGGCATCGCCATCGACGCCACCGGCCAGGTGTGGATGGCATGCCTGCGGGGACAACGGCTCTACCGAGTCGCGACGGATGGATCCGACCCACATGCCCTGTTGCGGGGTCAGCACGGGCGGCTGCGTGATGTCGCCTACGCCCCGGACGGGTCGATGTGGGTACTGACGTCGAACCGCGACGGCCGAGGAGATCCAGCCAATGGTGACGACCGGATCCTGCGCGTCCAGCTGTGACTGCTTGCATGACCGACGGGTCTACTGTGACGGGAGTGCGGATCACGCACGGTGACCGCGCTCGTCGCCGGCACCCGTCCGTCCGGGCAGGCCCGGTCGAGGCGAGTGGTGGCGGCCCCGTGCCGTCGGGCCGTCCGGGAGCGCGCCCACGAGCTGTCCCACGCGAAGCCCTTCCCAGCTGGCGGTGGGGGACGAGAGCCTGTCCAGCACCGGTCTTGCCGGATCGTCCACGAGGCGTCCTCACCGGCGGCGAACGGGTGCGATGCCTGCCGCGCTCGCACCGGCCGAACCAGGCAACAGATGCAACCGGCGACGAGGCTAACGGGACGGCCCCTCGGAACGAGCAATCCAAGGCCATCGCCTGATGCGTGGTCCCCGCCACGGGCGAAACGTGAACGAGTTGGGAGTCTCCACCGATGCCGGCCGTGGACGTGGTCATCCCCTGCTACCGGTACGGCCGGGAGCTTCCGACGGCCGTCCAGAGCGTACTCGCCCAGGACGGAGTCGACCTTCGTGTCCTGATCATCGACGATGCATCCGGGGACGGTAGCGCCGATATCGCTCGGACGATAGCCGCGGCGGACGACCGCGTCGAGGTCCGTGAGCACTCCGAGAACCGCGGCTACATCGCCACGTTCAACGAGGGTGTCGACGAGTGGGCCAGTGCCGAGTACATCGCGCTCCTCGATGCGGACGACGCTCTAGCTCCGGGTGCGCTCGCCCGCGCTACCCAGCTATTGGTTGCGCACCCCGAGGTCGGCTTCGCATACGGACGTGTGATGGTGTGGGACGGAGCCACCCCCATTGACCGGATCGACGAGGTGCCGGCTCATTACGTCATCCACGACGGGCGATCCTGGCTACGTCGGCGATACGCACAGGGATTCAACTGCGTCTCCACACCGACAGTGGTGATGCGCACCAGCGTGCAGAAGCGCGTCGGCGGTTATGACCCGAACCTCCCTCACACCGCCGACTTCCAGCTCTGGATGAGGTACGCCCTCGTGTCCGACGTCGGTTATCTGTCGGGTCCGTACCAGGCCCTGTGGCGGGATCACGCGACAAACATGTCCCGGGGCTACGATTCCGACGGCGGATTGCCCGATCTGCGCTACCGGTTGCGAGCCTTTCTCTCAGTGCTCGACCTTGCCGGCGACTCATTGCCCGACGCGGCTGCCCTGGAAAGCCAGGTACGCCGCAATCTGGAGCGTGAGGCGATTCACAAAGCAGGAAGGGCCTACGGCGACAGTACCCCATCGTCCGAAGAAATAGCCGCAGCGCTCATCGACTTTGCCCGTGCCAATGCCGGCAACTTGGCGCGTATGCCGGAGTTCTACGCAATGCAGCTCAGGCGTGCATTGACACCCCGCCAGCTCATGTTCGCGCGGGCCGCATACCGACTGCTGTCCGGCCAGGGGATACGCCGGCGCCGCCGCCATCGACTACGGATTCGCGCGGGAATTTGACTTTGACTCCCCGACTAGTAGCAATATTGGCCGGCATTTTCGGACTCTATCTGCTCGGCCAGTCCTGCGCAGCCCCGTTCGTCATCGTTGACGAAGCCGAGCCGGACGAAGTATCGCGCATCTTCACCGGCGACTACGAGACGGGCGACTTCAGACAGTGGAACAACTGTCAGGCGGTACACATCAACAGCTCCTGCGACGAGGTTGACAGCTCGCGCTACGGCATGCGGATCGTCACCAGTCCGGTCCGCCAGGGTAGGTACGCCGCCCGATTCGAAGTGCGTGACGGCGACGTCCCGGACTTCGGCGGCGGCGAACGGGCCGAAGTGGCCGACGATGCCGCCGGCGGCGTCGAGGGCGATGAGATGTGGTACCAGTGGAGCACTCAGTTCACGGCCAATTTCCCGTTGACCGGCTGGGGTGCCGTCGTATCGCAATGGCACGACGCTTCCGGCCACTCACCGCCGCTGAGTTTTGATGTGATCGACGGTACCCACTGGGGGCTGGTCAAGGACGGCGCAGCGGTAATGTGGAAGGCACCGCAGTCGCCCGGTACCTGGCAGGACATCAAGATTCACATCGTCTGGTCTTCCGACCCGTCAGTGGGCCTTGTCGAAGTATGGCATAATGGTGTGCGCCAATCCTTCAGTGGCGGCGGCTGCTCCGGCACCATCTGCCGAACCAGTACCATCGGTGCCGGCGGCATCTACTTCAAGCAGGGCTACTACCGCGACAACAGCCATACGGCGCCGGGCGTCATCTACCACGACGGCTTCACGGCCGCCAAAACTGAGACCGGGCTGGGCGCTCTTTAGAACGGCGCGCGCAATCAGACGAAGTAGCTGTTCGGGCCCGGCCAGGCCGTCGCAACAGGCGATCAGATCGTCACGCGGGCCGCGGTTGCCGGCAGTTCCGCCGGGCCAACAGCCTGCTCAAGCAGACCTGGACCCAGGCAGGAGCTTGACAGCTCGAGCTTTGCCGAGCCGAGCCTTGAGTTCTGGCGGGAGCGTTCTCGCGAGGCGACGACCTGCTATGTCGAGATGAATCAAACATTGACTCAGACCGAGCGGATGCGCCAGTGCGACCGTTTCGACAGGTCGCTGCTCGACTGCAAATCGCGCCTTGTACGCCTCGTTCCCCAATAGCAGGCTATATTCCTCCGCGCCTTCCTCGATCGCGCTGCGGATCGTGTGCGCCAGAAGCACCAGACCAACACTCTCATGCGACCACGCAGGATCCCATCCTGCATTGAAGTAGCAGTATCGCCCGCCAATCATCCAGCCGTACCAGGCTGCCACTGCCTGACCTCCGGCCATCAAGAACCAAAGCCGCAGCCACCCACGCTCCAGCGCCATTGCAGCAAAGTCGATGTGATACGACTCCGCTTTTCCGGTCGTGAGCGAGGATCCGCGTCCGTCGCTACTCCATCGCGCTCGATGGAGCTCGAAGAACGTTTCCATTGCTTTTGGCAGCTGGCCAGCTTCGCTGATCATGCGAAACTCCAAACCATGGCGCCTCTGCAGATTTCGCTCCTTGCGTCGCACCTGGCTGCGAAAGTTGTGACTCCGATTCTCCAAAAATGCGTCCCAGGTCCCAGCAAGGGGCACGTACGGGATTACCGTGCTATTCAGCTGACGTCGCGTTATCAAGCCCGGCCAAGAGCTCACGAGCGCAGATATCCAACTTGCATCCTGGTCGACGTTGTGCAGAACCAACGTCCGATGGCCAGCTCGGAACAAGGTCTCGGCGGCCACCGCGCTGACCTCGAGCTCGAGCCCGGCTCGAGCGAGTGGCCCGAACCAGTCACCGACGTTTGCTCCAGCAAATTGCGTAGTGCGACCAACGCGAGCGAGAGGCAGCAAGCCGGCAAGCCCGCACGCGGAATCTCGGACCACCACAAGAATTGGCGATGACTTGGGACCTGCATAATGCCGACGCCAGGCGAAGAACCATTCAGGCGTGAGGAACGCATTGCCCTGCGCTTCCGCGATCGAACGCCACTCATCAGCCAGGCCCTCCGCCGCGTCGGCGGTGAGCAACTCCCCATACAGATTCATTCGAACAGACCAGCCCGTCTGTGTGAGAACACCCTTACTGGCGGCTGCGGGCTTTTAGCACCGCGCCGCGCAGCTCCTGCCAAGCGCTCGGGACACCCAATCGCAGACCGCCGAAGTAGATCACCAAGAACAGCACCCCCTCACCCAGGAGAATCGCAAATCCGAGCAGGAACCCGTGGTGGTCGGCGTGTCCGACGTACCGGTCGAGCGCCCACACCGCGGCCGAGGCGATGGCGCCCACCGCCAGCGGAGGCAGCAGCCGGACCGAGATCTCGCCGAGCGCGACCCCGTTGAGCCGGCGCGCGAGTAGCACGCTGGTCAGTCCGGCTGAGAACGTGGAAACCGACAGCGCGAGGCCGACACCGACTAGGCCGAGCGGCAGCAGCGCCAGCAACAACCCAACTGCCAAGACCGCGCTGACCGCCGTCACCCAGTTGAGCAGCCGAGTCTGACCGCTCGCCTTGATCGACTCGCAACCGACGGCGCTGAGCGCCATGCCCGGCCCCGAGCCGGCCAGCGCCACCAGCATCACGCCGGCGCCCCGCCACGGCTCGCCGAGAAGCACTGTCACCCCGGGCTCGCCCATCGCGACGATGTAGCCGGCCAGCGGAATGATCAGGCACCACAGCACCCGCAGCGCGCGCAGGAACGCGGACCGGAACCGCTCCGTGTCCCCCGCGATCCGCGCGAACGCCGGGAACAGAACGTACGAGCCGACTTCGATGACCGCGATGTCGGGCAGCGAGGCAATCCGCCGGCCGTATCGGTAGTGGCCGAGTGCGGTCGTGTTGAGCACGCTGCCGACGACGGAGGTCTCGAACACGTCCCGACCTCTCTCGGCGAGTGCCCCGATGACGAGGGGATAGGAGAAGCGCGCCAGCTCGCGCCACATCCGGTAAGATGCACGGCCGCCGGCTCCCGGCCGCCATCGGGCCAACGACCAGCTCGTGGTGAGCCACACGACGTACGACACGTATGAGGCGATGACCAGGCCCCAGATCCCGGCCCCCGCGGCGCACAGCGAGATCGAGGTGATCGCGTAGCTGGTGGTGTAGCTGGGCTGCACGATGAGGCGTTGCCGGAAGTCGAACCGCCGCTGCATCAGCGCGTCCGGCACGTTGGTCAGCACGTGCAGGACAATGGTCCCCGCCGTGGCCAGACAGACCAAGCCTGCGAGCTCACTGGAGAACAGCCAGGAGATGACTGGCGCCACCGCAGCGGCCGTACCGGCCCACACGATACCGAAGCCGAGACTGGCCCAGAACACGGTGTTCGCCGCATCGTCGATGTTGTTCTCCCGCCGCTGGATGAGCGCGTTGCGCATGCCCCCATCCGAGAAGGTGGCCAGGAATCCGGCCAGCACGGTGCCAGCGGTGAAGATCCCGACTTGGGCCGGCGTGAGGATGCGGGCGATCACCAGCGTCTGAACCAGCGACAGCACCTGGACGTACAGCATCGTCAGAGTCGAGATGCCCGCGCCCCGACGCATGATCTTGCTGAGTGAGCCGACTGGCTCTCCTGTCGATTGCTGCGCGGCACCGTCCATCGGAGCCGGTGTCGGCCGCTGCCGCCCCCGCGCGGCCTCGGGCCCACCGTTCGACGAAGGCTCAGACATCGTCGGCCACCACCAGGTGCTCGCCGTCGCGGACGGTGGGAAACCCCTCGACCCCCAGCGGTGTGGACACCACGGCAGCCCCGAGTCCGAGGGCGTCCAGCACCTTGTTCTTGTCGATGCTCGACACCTGGTCCGGCTGCGGCCACGGTGGAACGACCATGAGCCGACGCACGCCGGGGATCCGGGCGCACAGCTGGGCCACCCGGAGGTCGTACCCGCTGTGCGGCTCTATCCGTCGTGCGTCAAGGACGAGGTTGGTCATGGTGTCGGTTCCGGTCTCGTCGCCTCGGATGGCCTCGCACCAGGACCGCCGTCGCGCGGTCAACACGAGTCTGCGCCCACGCCGATCAGGGCCCCGGCGCACGATCGCGTATCGCGCCCGGCCGCGGCTGAGCCCGAGCGGCCGTAGCCCTACGCCAGGCGTCACGCATGTAGAGGGCCCCGCCCAGCGGCAGCGCCAGGGCGTGCAGCACCCGGGCCGGCGGGTTCAGGGCCCGGGACTGCGCGATCGGGCTGCGCCCGCAGTGGAACGAGTAGCGGGCGTAGTTGGCCGCGTCCTTGACGAACGCCAACGGCGCGCTGCGGAACCAGGAGAGATCGTCGTTGAGGCTCTGCTGGGCACTCATCGCGAACATCGGGGCCAGCTCGGCGGCGAACGCGGAGCGCGCGGTGAGCGAGTCCTCCCCGTCCTCAACAAAGTAGATCTTCAGCAGCTCGTTGACGTATCGGGTGCGGAACTTCTTGGCGATCCGGTTCCACACCACCGACTCGGTGACGTAGGGCTGCCCGGGCAGGTCCGGGAACGGGAACTCCCGCAACACATCCGTGCGGTGGAAGCCCCACTTCTCCCCGCGGACCCGGTACTTCAGGCGGATCTCCAAGGGATCCGAGTCGGTCGGGTCGAACGGGAACCGGTCGCCCACCACCCGGCCGGCCTGGTCCTGGCAGAGGCTGGTCACCGCCGAGAACAGGGGCCGCACCTCCGCAGGGATGGACTCCCAATGGAACCGGAACCGGGCCAGCGCCTCCGGGACACAGGCGTCGTCGGAGTCGAGACGGAGGAACAGCTGCCCACGCGCCTCATCCACCCCCCGGTTGAACGCGATGTGCATGCCGGAGTTCGGCTGGTACAGGTAGCGGATCGGGAAAGCGGAGCCGTCCTGCCAGAGCCGTACCAGGTTGCGGGTGTCATCGGTGGAACCGTCGTCCACCACGAGCCACTCGAAGTCCGTCATGGTCTGGTCGACCAGGCTCTGGTGTACGCGGTGCAGCGTGTGCGCGCGGTTGTAGGTCGGTGTGAAAACGGTGAAGAGCGGCTGTTCGAGGGTCATCGGACGTCCTGACCGCCGGTCTGCGCCGGCTCTCGGAAGAAGGCGCGGTGCCAGACCTCGAGCGAGAGCAGCGGCCAGATCCGTGCCTCCTCGTTCGCCGCGCCGGTGCGGTGCCGCTGCAGCAGCCCGCGCACAACGGAACGGTCCATCAGCATCGAAGCCAACGAGTTCGGCGATTCCAGCAGGTCCCACGCCATGTCGGCCAAGCCGCCGCGGAGCCAGCTGTCCATCGGCACCCGGAAGCCCAGCTTGCGTCGATCAACGATCTCGTCGGGCAGGTACTTCCGGGCCACCTGCTTGACCACCCACTTGCCGACTCCACCACGCACCTTGACCGAGGACGGCAGCGCGAAGGCCAGCTCCACCAACCGATGGTCGAGGAACGGCGGCCGCAGCTCGAGGGAAGTCGCCATGCACATCCGGTCGCCCCGCTCGAGCAGGTTGTCGGGCAACCAGGACGCGCAGTCCGCGGCGAGCATGCGGTGTATCAGGTCGCCCCGCACCGCCTGGTCGCGCCGCGAGTGCCGCGCCCACCGCCCGACCAGCTCTCGCCGTTCGGGCTCGGTGAACGGGGCGAACCAGGTGCGCATGCGCTCCTGCTCGGTACTGCCGGTCAGGGTGCGCAGCGCGATCCGGGCCCGGGCCAATGATGGCGGCAGATGTCGCTGCAGTGCGGTGATCATCGGCACCCGGAGCGCGGCCGGGACGCGGCCGAAGGGCGCGAGCAGCGGGGCCGCCCGATACTTCGGGTAGCCGGCGAACAGCTCGTCGCTGCCCTCGCCGGAGAGCACCACGGTCACGTGCTTGCGGGCCAGCTCGGCCAGCCGGAAGACCGCGACGTCGGACGGCTCGGAGACCGGCGCGTCGCGGTGCCAGGACAACTTGGGCCACAGGTCGGTGAAGTCCGCCGGCGAGACCACCACCTCGTGGTGCTGGGTGCCGAGCAACTCGCCGACCCGGCGGGCGTGCGGCAACTCGTCGAACCGCGAGTCACCGAAGCCGGCGGCGAAGGTCTGTACCCCCGCGCCGCCGCGCAGCTTGCTCATCAGGGCCACGATCAGGCTGGAATCCACTCCCCCCGAGAGGAATGCGCCCAATGGCACATCGGCGACCATCGCCGCCGACACCGCGAGCTCCAGCGTGGCGCCCACCTCGGCCACGGCGGTCTCCGGGTCGACGAAGGGCCGTTCTGTCTCCGGGATCGACCAGTACCGTTCGAGCTTGGTCGCGCCCGACCGGGCGATCTGCAGCCGGTGTCCTGCCGGCAGCTTGCGGATTCCGGCAAACAGCGTGTTCGGCGCCGGCACCGAGCGTAGCGAGAGGTAGTCGTCGAGGCTCGCGGTGTCGATCTGTGGACCGCCGGGCAGCGCGGGCAGCAGCGCCTTGATCTCGGAGGCGAACGCGACGCGCTGTGCGTCGATGTGGTAGTAGAGCGGCAGAATGCCCATCCGGTCGCGGACCAGCAGCAGCTCCTCGGTTGCTTGGTCGTACAGCGCATAGGCGAACTGGCCCTGCAGCAGGTGTACCGCGTCCACGCCGTGCACCGCGTGCGCGGCCAGCAGCGTCTCGGTGTCCCCATCGGTGCGGAACGGGTAGCTCAGGCCGGCGCGCAGTTCGCGGTAGTTGAGGATCTCGCCGTTGAAGCACAGGTGCAGCCGGTCGCCCGGGGACGCCATCGGCTGCACCGACGAGGCGACGTCGATGATGGACAACCGGCGGTGCCCGAAGCCGACCCCGGGCGCGGTCCAGAAACCCTCGGCGTCCGGCCCGCGGTAAGTGATCCGATCCGCCATTGTCCGGAGCAGCGCCTTCGGAACCGGCTCCCCGTCGAACCGCACGATGCCGACGATCCCGCACACGTCAGGGTCCTTTCCACATGACCGCACCCGGGGTGCGGGTGTCGATTCGCAGCCTGACCGGTTCCGATCCGCGGGCCCACGCAGCCTCGATGATCTCGTCGTGCAGCCGGACCCGGGGAGGCGCTGCGATGTCCGCTGTGGTCAGCACGGTCACCAGGGCCAGCGGCAGCTGCGCGTCCTCGACGACCGTGCCGATCAGCCAGGCCGGCACGCGGCACTCGAACCGCGGCGACCACCAGCCGAGCCGGCGTTGCTCGTCGCCACGCACGGCCCAAGGCTCGCCAGGGCGGCTGCCGGCCGCGGCGATCGACAGCACCGGCGCGGCATCGCGCTCGACGAGGTGGACGCCGCCCTCGATCCGCGCGTCGAGATCAGGGGACAGCGGCCAGCTCGCACGCACCCGGTGCACCCCGGAACCCATGAGCAGATCGACGACTACCGTGTCCGGGCCGGCGCCCACGATCAGGTAGCGGCGGTGCGTCACCGGCTCGGACAGCCTGGTGTAGCCGTTGTGCTCCGCCTCCACCAGACCCCGCGGTAGGTTCACCGCGCGGACCGTGGTTGCCGCGTGCCGGACCCACAGGAACGCTCCGCCGGGAACCGACTGGTCGCTGTCGTCGACCGTCACCGTGGCATGCATCCGGGTCCCGCGGAAGGCGCTCCGCCATTCCGGTTCGGCGTAGTAGCTTCCGGTGCCGGGATCGCCGATCACTTCCCGGCCGCCGGAGGCCAGAGTCACTGCGAGCGCGTCGGCGTGTCCGTGCGCCGCGATGCCGAGATAGCCGAGTGGGCCGACATCCATGGTCACCCGTCGATGACCCCGTCGCAGCACGACTAGGCCACCGTCCGCGGCGTACAAGTCGTCGGGCGCCGGTTTCGGCGGTCTCTGCCTTGGTCCCCCGACGCCGAGCCAGGACGCCGCCAGATCGACCGGGGTGGCCGGGGGTCCGTCGAGCACGGCTTCGACGGCGGCGAACAGACGGCCCGCCCGCGGCGCGGGGTCGGCGTGCAGGCGCAGACCGAACCCGCCATCCTCGTCCCCGTAGCGAGGCAGCGGGGAACCGAGCGCCGAAAGGTAGCCGACGCTGCGCCGCAGGGCATCGAGAATCGGCCGGGGTGGCGGGCTCCCGCCAAGGGTCAACAGCGCTGCCGGCACCAGCAACAGCTCTGAGGCGAAGATCTGATAGGCACTGGACTGCTCTACGCCGGCACCATCCGGTAGTACCTGCCGGGGGGCCTCCTCAGCGAGCACCAGCAGCGACCGGTCCAGCGCAGACGAAGATCGGGCCAGCTCCGGATGCAGTATCGCGACCGTCGCCACACCGGCCATCTCGCCGAGCAGGTGGTTGTTCGCCGAGCTGAACCGTGAACGATTTCGCCACGCCACCTCCGCACTCGCGGCAAGCAATGTGAGCACCCGCCGATACCGCAGCTGGTCCAGCCCTGGTGCGGTGCGCAGCCCCTGTAAGGCGATGGCCACCGAGATCGCCCGCACACCCGCCTCGAACCCGCCGCGCCACGCGATCCCGAGCCCTGGCGGGTTCTGCCGGATCCAGCTGTCGAGCTGGTCCAGCGCGGCGTCGGCGTAGCGCCGGTCCGCTGTGAACAGCCAGGCCTGGGCCAGCCACGGCAAGTGCTGCAGCCGATTGAACTCCCAGATCCACTTGGGGTCGCCGCAGACCGTGCGGTGGTCGATTGCCGTCGCGCGGACCAGAGGCCATCGCAGCCCGGTGCGCACGTCGACGTTCCAGTCGATCTCTGCGCCCGGGTAGATCACCGGCTCCTGCGCGAAGACGACGAACCGGTGCTCGACTGCAGCGTCAGCCGCAGCGAGCACGGCGTCGACCTCAGCCGGCAGCGCGGCCGCCAGGGCGGCCGCCCGCTGTGGGTCCAGCAGCACGGGACGGTCGATTGCCTCACGGAACCCCTGGTAGGCGTCGGCCCAGCTCACCCCGGCCGGGAGCAGCTCCATCGGGCGTCGTGACCGGACCGCGACGCTGACCTTGTCGCCGGCCCGCCACACCAGCTCGCCCGGGCTCATCGCTCGGGCCCTGGCCAGGTACCACGCCAGCCGCGCCGTGGCGGCTCCCGTCCTCACCCCGCTCATCCGAGCAACCGCCGATAGAAGTCGAGCAGATGGCGCCGCGAGGCGGTCCAGGAAAGCTGGTCGGCCACGCGGGCCCGCCCGATCCGCCCCATCTCTGCCCGCCGCGCGGGGTCGTCGAGCAGGGCGACGAGCAACTCCGCGAACGCCGCCTCGTCGTTGTCCTCTGCGTAGACGGCGGAGTCGTCGGCCGAGATCCGGGCCTCGACCAGGTCGAAGGAGACGATCGGTCGCCCCACCGCCATGTACTCCACGACCTTGTTCATCGTGGACACGTCGTTGAGCGGATTCTTCGGGTCTGGCGACAGGCACACATCGGCCGTGCTCAGGCACCGCTGCAGGTCCTCGTTGGAAACGCGCCCCGGGAACTCCACGCAGTCGGCCAGGTCCAGCTCCTTGGTCAGCTCCACCATGTCGTCGTAGGCGGCGCCGTGGCCCATGAAGATTGTGTGGAGATCGTCTCGGCCCAGGTTGTGGCGATAGTGGGCAAGCGCCCGCAACGCGTAGTCCACGCCGTCCTGCGGACCCATCACGCCGACGTACGCGGCGAGGAAGCGCCGGCCCCGGCAGAGCGTGGGATCCGGTTCCCGCCACCGGAACTCGTTCAGGTCCGGCGCGCTGCGCACCACCTGCACGGCGTGTGGGTGCTTGTGTCCCCGGATCAGCGCGACCCGGCGGTAGCTCTCGTTCGAGCTGATCACCCCATGCGCGAGGGCGAAGGTGATCCGCTCGATCAACAGGGTGGCCCGCAGCAGCCACCGCCCGCCACCCGGGAACCGGGAACGGAACAGCTCAGGGACCAGGTCGTGATGATCGAACACGAACTTGGCACCCCCCAGCATGAGTGGCAGCGCGGCCAGGAAGAGCAGGTCGGGCGGGTTGCAGGCCTGCACGACGTGCACCGGCCCCTCACGACGCACCCGGAGCGCCAGCCGCGTGGTGTGCCACACGGCCAGCCCGTACTCGCGCAGGTAGCCGCTCGGGCCACCGGTGGCCGCCCGCAGCGGGTAGCGCAGGATCCGCACACCGTCCAGCTCGACCTCGCGCTCGGTGTCCCGTCCGCTGCCGGTCGGGCAGATCACCACCACCTCGTAACCGGCCTCGACCAGGGCCCGGCTCTCCTGCCAGACCCTCCGGTCGAACGGCACCGACAGGTTCTCGACCAGGACGAGGATGCGTGTCATCGGCTCGTCAGCTCGATCAGCAGTCGCTGGTAGCCGTCCACCGTGCGGTCGATCGAGTACTCCCGCTCAGCCCGTTCCCTCGCTTGCCGACCCATCCGGGCCCGCAGCTGCGGGTCGTCGGCCAGCCGGGCCAGCCGCTCCGCGAACGCCGCATGGTCGCCGACCGGAACCAGGAATCCCTCATGACCGTCGGCCACCATGTCGCGCAGCGCACCGCAGTCGGTGCTCATCACCGGCAGGCCGACGGCCATCGCCTCCAGCACGGTCAACGGGGCGCCCTCATGCATCGACGACAGGCAGGAGACGTCGAAGCCGGCCAGCAGCTCGGGAACGTCCGACCGGACCCCGGCGAACCGCACCCGCTCATCCAGCCCCAGCGCCGCGACCTCGGCGCGCAGCGCCGCCTCGCGCTCCCCGCCGCCGACCATCACGAGGCGCAGCTGTGGCCGGCCCGCCGCGACAGTCGCGAACGCGCGCAGCAGTACCTCGTGCGCCTTCTCCGGGCTGAGTCGGGCGACGATGCCGAGCACGAGGTCGCTGTCGGCCAGGCCCAGCCGGGCTCGGGCCGCGGCCCGAGCCGCCGGGCCGGGCACCGGACCGAGCTCGATCCCGTTGGGCACGACGACCTCGCGTGTCCGTCGCCACCAGAACCGCCCGACCCCCTCCTGGTCGTGCAGGTAACGGCCCTGGCTGGGCGCGAGCAGGACCAGTGCGTCGGACAGGAACAGGGTGTTCACGTCGTGCCGGGGCAGCACCCGGCCGCCCACCTGGGCGACGTCCATGGCGTGCACGGCGACGACGTTCGCCGGCACCCCTGCCAGCCGCGCCGTCAGCCGGCCGAGGGTGAGCGCAGCCCGGTTGTGATGGGTCACCAGCACGACGTCGGTGGGGACGGCGCGCAGGCGCCGCACGAGCTTGGGCACGGTCGACAGGTCCCGGCGACCGCGTCGGTCGAGGACCTCCACCCGGACCCCGGCCTCGCGAAAGCTCTCGGCCAGCGGTCCGGCAGCCCGCAGACAGATCATCCGCGGCACCACGATGGCGCGGTCCATCCGGCGCAGCAGGTTCAGCAACACCAACTCGGCACCACCGACGAAGGTCTGGTCGAGCACCACGGTCAGACCAAGCGGGCGAGTTCGTTGCCGAGCCGCGGGCGCGCCCGGATCGGGCGGCAGGAACGGCATCTGCGCCGGGGCGTCGGGCCGCGCCGGCGAACGCCGCGAGGTCACAGTCGGTGTCCACACATCGGCTCACCCCTCGTCGATTGTCGATGACGCCGGCCAACGGCCTGGCCCTCGCCGCGACCCGGTTCCGACTGGCCAGCGGGCCGGACCGGCTCGGGCAGGGACCTGCGGCTCCTCCACCCACGTGCGCGCGGTCGATCCACTCGGCTGACCACCGAACGGTAGATTTCGTCTATCCGCCGCCAGACCACGTCGACGTCGAACTCGCGGCGCACGCGGGCCAGCGCCGCGGCTCCGAGGGCGGCCCGGGTCTGGCCGTCCTCGATCACCCGTTTCAGGGCGGCGGAGAGGCTCTCGACGTCGTCCGCGGAGACCAGCACCCCGCATTCCGAGTCGATCAGGTCGGGAATGCCGCCGACGTCGCTGGCCACCACGCACAACCCCTTGGCCATGGCTTCGAGCACCACCATCGGCTGCCCTTCGAACTGCGACGGTAGGGCTAGCACGTGGGCGCCACGCAACAACGCCGGGATCTCTGTCGGATTCACCCAGCCGAGGAATGTTGTATTCGCCTCGATGCCAAGTTCCGCCGCCCGGGCCTGGGCGCGGGCAAGCTCACCCGTACCGGCTAGGGTGAGGCGGCAGCGCGACTTGTTCAGGCCGACCCCGACCCAGGCCTCGAGCAGGGTGAACACACCCTTTGCCTCGATGATGTCGCCGATGAACACGACGTGGACGGACTCGCCGTCCGCCTCCTGCGTGACCGCCTCGTCCGGGCGGACGGCATTGGGCACGACGACGACGGCGGCGCCGGGAGCGATCGTCTGCAGCCGCTCCGCCCACTGACCCCCGAGCGCGATTACCGTGCTGGCCCGGCTCAGGGTGGCCTCGATCAGGCGCTGCACCGGACGGGCCACCCGCTCGTGGAAGATCAAGAAGTCTCCGCCGTGCACGTGCAGCACCACCGGAATGCGCACGGTGTAGGTGAGCCAGGCGAGTACGGCCTTGCGAACGAAGCTCCCATTGGCGGACATGTGGATGTGCACGACCACCGGCCGCCGGGTGAGTGCCGCCGCGAACCGCATCAGGCCCTGCGCGAACGCCAGGATCTTGACCGGTGTCGAGCCGTTGCGGTGGGTGGCAACGTGCTCGACCGACCAGGTCTCGCGTAATGGGGTGTCCAGCAGCGTTCGCACGCAGGCGGCGACGCCGCCCCGGGTCGACAGGCCGGTGGACACCCACAAGGCGTGCGGGGGGCTCATCGGCTCAGCCCGCCATGGCCGACCGCGGTTCGGGGGCGGGCGGGGAGCGACAACCCCCTCGGATAACCCCCTGGCGCCCGCTCGGGACCCTCGGCCCGGTCGGCCAGACCAGCCGCGATCCCGACCAGGAGCAGCACCAGCGTGTTGGCGAAGTCGAAGAATCGCAGATCGACCGTGAAACCGGTGATGATCAGCGCGATGAGCGACGATCCCGCGAGGAACACCATTCCACTCCCGTCGAGCCCGGGACCGTCGACAACATGAATGCACCGGGCGAGGCGGCGGAACATCAGCACCAGCACCGTCAGCCAGAGGGCCAGACCGATCAGGCCGAGCTCCGCGGCGATACCGAGCTCGTTGAGATGCGAGGAGGTCCCCCAGCCGCGGACCCAGGGCACGTCCCACGACCACTGCTGGTGGTGGTAGGTGTTGACCGGTAAGAAGCGGGCGATGCCCCAGCCGAACAGTGGCTTCTGCTCGATCGCCCAGAGTGCCGTCGCGATGATGTTCAGCCGGTCCAACGCCTCGCTCGCGGAGGTGACCCCACCCGCGGCCCGATCGCTGCTGACGAAGTCCGACCAGTTGATGGGGATCGCCAGGGCCACCGTGGCGATGGTGATCAGGAAGCCGATCCGGAAGCGCTTCGCGAACAGCGCCCCCAGAACCGCGACCAGGACGAAGGCCAGCCACACCGCGCGGGTGTGGGTCAGGTACACCCCGTAAGCCGCACCGCACGCGATGGCGACGGCGATGTATCGGCGCAGGCGGGACCCGGGCTGGGTGGCCACCAGTAGTGCCGCCACGAACCCGATGATCAGGATCAAACCGTTCACCACGGCCTGGTTGAAGATCCCGCTCGCCCGTCCCGGCCAGGCCGTGTCAAGGATCTCGGGCGGCCAGACGAGCGACTGCGGCCCGTGGATCTGCAGCACGCTCATCGCGGCCGAGTAGGCGGTGAGGCCCAGCAGCAGCCACATCAGCCACGAGATCATCGACTCCTGGCCGGCCATCTGACGACCGACCACGTAGGCCGTGAACGGGATCACCACCCAGGTCACGATTGCCCGACCGATCGCCTCGTACTCCCCAGTGGCCGGGACCATGGCGTCGTAGGGGTGCTCGGCCACGGCCGAGCCGATGTTCCAGGCCAGGTAGGCGAGCATGGCCAGCTCGACGCCGCCGAACCGGATGGGCGCCACCCGCCGCGCCGCGGCGAGAACGGCCGCCGCAACGACCCCGGCGAAGGCCGCCCAGAACGGGTCGGCTGGGAGGTACCCCGACAACGGGAGCCGGAAGAACAGGGTGACCAGCAAGAACAGCAGGGAGATGGCCGGCAGCACGAGGCCGAGCCACATGCACACCGCGCCGATCGCACCGAGCATGACGATCAATCCGGCACGCTGCGGCTGCACCTGCCCGAGCCCGGCCGCCAGCAGCACCGTCGACAAGAGGATCAGCGGAGGCCATGGGCCGACCCGCCGCGCGCGCTCGAGAATCGGTCGCGCACCGGGCTTTCCGACCGGGAGAAGCATCACGGTTGCCGGGCTGTGGCTTGCACTGTTCTGGGTTCCGGGACACCGGGCTGCGCGGCATCGAACTGCATCGCCCCGGTCACGGTCTCGCCCAGCACGCGCGACGGCGGCGCAACCGTGCGGCTCATCACCACGCAGCCCATCGGGTCGCGCTTCACCTGTGCCAGCAGCTCCAGCGCGGCGTGGGCATCTGTCACCGCGGTGACATCGGACTCGACGACCATGATCACGTGCTTGACCGCGGCACAGATCGCCTGCGCCTCGGCCGTGTCCAACAGCGGGGGCACAACGACCAACACACTGCTGGCCACCTCGGTCAGCTGCACGAACAGCCGCTCAACCGCCTCCATCGTGAGGCGCTCGTAGGAATCGCCGGCCGCAACGCCGGCGGGCAGCACCCGCAGCCCGGCCACGGCACCCGGCTGCAGTAGCGAGCCGAGCCGCAGGTTGGAGTTGGGCGCCAGCAAATCGGCTACACCCCAGAGCTCGACCGTGTCGGCCGGCTGATCGTGCGGATCCAGGTAGACCAGCACTGTCCGCTCGTCTTGCACTGCCCGGTAACCGGCCACGGCGGTGGCGACCGTGCGAGCCGCCGCGGTTCGCCGCGGAGCGACGACCCCGCACACCATCGGCCGCTCCACCTGGCCGGGACCCACCAGGTTGGCCAGGCGCTTGAGTCGGCGCCGTCCCTCGTCGCTCAACGCTCTTGCATGCTCCCCGCCGAGGTCGGCGAGCACCTCGACGCCAAGCTTGTCCGCCACCTCTGCCGCGGCGCCCAGCCGGTTGCGAACCGCAGCGAAGGCCAGCGCCGCAAGCGCGCCCAGGATCAGCCCGCCGATCAGGGCCAGGCCGATGTTGATCGCCAGACTCGGCCGGCTTCCCGATACGTCGGACACGCTCTGCAGGAGCTGCAGCTCGTTGGAGGTGTCGGCCCGCAGCTCGTTGATGAGCGTCTGCAGCTCCGCGACGGCCCCTGCGGCGAGCGAGCCGCGCTGGTCCTGCGTCGGCGGCGAGCCGTCGACGATTTCCTGCTGGGTCGTCATCTCGGCTTGCAACGCGGCGATCCGGGCCTGCTTGTCCGCCACGAGCCCGCTGTTGACGTCGTTCCGGAAGGCGTCGGCCATCGCCGAGACCGAGGATCTCACCATGTCCGCATCGGCGCCGACACCCTCGATGTAGATGATGGGGCTGGAGGCCGCGGGCCGGGCTGCGAAAGTGACACCGATGGGCAGATCCGCTGCGGCGCGCAGCCGTCGCTGGGTCGTGGCCTGGTTGAAGTAGTCCACGTATCCCATCGCGAGCACGCTGTCCTCCTCGGGAGCCCGTTCCGGGGACCCCAAGGTGAGTGCGGCTCGCGCCGTGTACTGAGTTCCGGTGCTGAGCACCGAATACATTGCGCCTGCGACGGCGACAACCACTATCAGGGCGACGAGCCACCATCCTCGTCGAATGCGGTTGAGCTGTATTCCGATCGGACTCATACTCAACCTCGCGAAATCTTGTATCCAGCTGGGACCCAGTGGCCGGCCCCGACCCATGGGCGCTGATGCGAACTCTCCGGCCAGCTCATGCGGAATAGCCCTCCGGGTTCGCAGGCGCCACCGTCAGGGGTCTCAGTCGTACGGTCGCTCAACCGCGTTACGGCACCTCGAGGTCGACCTGCTGTCCTTCGAGACACCACCGACACCTACTTCGAACGCGACACCGAGACCCCGACCCGCGCGAGGGCGCTGGCGAGGGCGAGTGGCGCAGCTGGCGGCCGAGTCGGGCGGTGACCGCGGATGATCGGGACCAGCGGCCGGGTGCGGTCACCGCGATCACGTGCGACCGCGCAGTCTGCACCGAGTAACGCCCATCCAGAGATTTCCGACCTCGGGCTCGGGCGGGCGGCGGCGACGTGTATGCCCGATCTGATCGAGCGCGGCGACCTGGTCGCACGAAGGGGTTCAGATGACTGACATGCTCGCGAGAGCTGTGTCTTCTGTCGAAGGTCGGCTGGTCAAGTGCCTGGCTCGGCGCGAGCTGAACTCGCGCCCGGACGTGGCGCGGCCGGCACGGCCCGACCACGGATCGCCGCCCGAGGCGCGCTGATGTGTGGAGTTTCCGGCATCTTCCACTATGCCGGGGGAACGGCAGACCCGGACGTTGTCAGCCGCATGACCGACGTCATGGTCCACCGCGGCCCGGACGATGGCGGGCTGTGGGCGGACGGCTCCGTGGCTCTCGGCCATCGCCGCCTGTCGGTCATCGACCTGAGCGCCGCGGGGCACCAGCCGATGTGCAACCCGGACGCCTCGCTGTTCGTGACGTACAACGGCGAGCTGTACGGCTGGCCGGAGATCCGGAGCGAGCTGGCTGGCCGCGGGCACCGGTTCCAGGGGACCAGCGACACAGAGGCCCTGCTGCACCTCTACGAGGAGCTCGGTGACGACATGTTCGTCCGGCTGCGCGGGATGTTCGCGTTCGGCCTCTACGACCGGCCGCGGCGGCGCCTCCTACTCGGCCGGGACCGGCTGGGGATCAAGCCCCTCTACTACCACGACGATGGCCGGCGAGTCGTCTTCGCCTCCGAGCTGAAGGCGTTGCTGCAGGACCGATCAGTGCGTCGCGACGTGGATCCGGTCGCGATCGCCGACTACCTGACCTTCCAGAGCGTCCCGACGCCGAGGAGCATCCTTGCCGGGGTCCGGAAGCTCCCCGCTGGCTGCTACCTGGTTGTCGACGAGAACGGCGCACGAGAGCAGCGATATTGGTCTCTCCCGGTCGACCCGCAAGCGACGCAACGAGATCTCGGCGCCGACTACTACCGCGAAGGCCTGCGCGCGCTCCTCACGGAGGCGGTCCGACTCCGGTTGGTCTCGGACGTTCCGCTGGGTGCCTTTCTGTCCGGGGGCATCGACTCCAGCGCCGTCGTGGCCCTGATGCGCCAGGAGTCGAGCGGGCCGGTGCGGACTTTCAGCGTCGGGTTCGACGTGGCCGGGTTCAGCGAGCTCGAGCACGCCCGGCAGGTCGCGGAGCACCTCGGGACCGAGCACACAGAGCTGATCGTCCGCCCTTCGGCAATGGACCTGCTGCCGCGGCTGGTGTGGCAGCTCGACGAGCCGTTTGCAGATGCCTCGGCCATCCCGACCTACTACGTCTCGGAGGCCGCGCGCCGGTATGTGACAGTGGCGCTGTCCGGGGACGGTGGCGACGAGACCTTCGGCGGCTACGACACCTACGGGTTCGCGCGCAGCTACCACCGGGCGGACGTGCTCCCCCGAGCGCTCCGACGAGCCCTGGCCCTACCCGCCCGTTGGCTGCCCGGAGATCATCCGCTCGGCCGCCGGCTGCGTCGGGTTGCGATGGACGTCGTCGACCGCCACCTGGATGTGACCTCGCTCTTCCCCAAGGCAGAACTGCCTGGCGTTCTGTCCTCGGAGTTGCGGGCCGCCGTGGCCGCACACGACCCGATGGCCGCGGCGCGCGGTCACTACAACCGAGCCCGCCCGCTGGGCGAACTGGCTGCCCTGCTGCACCTGGACGCGGAGACCTACATGATCGACGACGTCCTGACGAAGGTGGACCGCGCGTCAATGCTGACCTCACTCGAGGTCCGGGTCCCGCTGCTGGACCACAAGGTACAAGAGTTCGCAGCGCGCATCCCGTTCCAGTACAAGCTGCGCGGGGACGTGCGGAAATGGGTGTTCAAGGAGAGCGTGCGGGACCTGCTGCCGCCGTCCATCCTCGCCAGGGGCAAACAGGGCTTCGGGGTGCCGCTCGCCCAATGGCTCGGGTCCGACTTCGGTCGTCTGGCCCGCGAGGTGCTGTTGGACGATCGCGCACGCGCGCGAGGCTGGGTCGACCCGAGGGGTGTCCAGACTCTGCTCGAGGGCGGCCAGCTGCGCCGGGAACATCAAGCCAAACGACTGTGGGCCCTGGTGTGCCTGGAGCTCTGGGCGCAATGCTTCCTCGACCGCCCGGCTGTGGCCACCCGAACTCCGTTGACCACTGTTCGACCGCCCTCGAGTAACGCGCTGGCCGCATCATGAGAATCGGACTGCTGATCGGATGGTTCCCACCGGGCGACCAGCGGGTCGCCTGGGATCACCAGCACCACCCTGGGGGGGCCGAGCTCCAAGCGGAGCAATGGGCCTCGCGGCTGGGCCGATCCCACGAGGTCACCGTGATCAGTCGCCGGCACCGGCCGACCGACGCCGTCGTCGAGGACCGGAACGGCTACCAGGTCATTCGTACGCCGATCGCCCGCCTCCCCGGCTGGCGTACCGTGGCCGACGTCCGATCTGTCCGATCGGCGGTGGCTTCTCTGCCGAAGCAGCCAGACGTACTGCTCTGCTTCCAGACCTTCGTCAGTGGCTTTGCCGGGGTGCAGGTGCAGACCCGCACTGGAACGCCCGCCGTGGTGTGGATCCGGGGTGAGGACGAGTACCGGTTCGACAGGTCCTGGCGTGCCCGCATGATCTCCCCCGGCGTGTGGGACCGGGCGCGCTGCGTGCTCGTGCAAAGCAAGGCCAACCAGGTCGCGCTGCTCGACGCGCTGCGCCCAGTCGCGCCGGCTGTGGCCGATCGGGTCAGCGCGAAGCTCGACATCGTGCCGAACGGGATCGAGCTGCCCGAGTCGGAACCCACGGAGCGCGGGAAAGCCGTGCTGGTGCTGGGCCGGCTGAAGCGACGCAAGGGGGTCGATCTCGTCATCGACGCCATGGCCGAGCACCCGGATACCGAGCTGATCGTGGCCGGAGACGGCCCGGAGCGGTTGGCGCTGGAGTCACAGGCTGTCGCCCGGGGCGTGCGGGCGACGTTCCTCGGCGTGGTGGGACGGGCCGACCTGGGCGAGCTCTTCGGTCGAGCCCGCTGCCTCGTGATGGCGTCCCGGTTCGGCGAGGGCTTCCCCAACGTGCTGCTCGAAGCCATGGCCCACCGGGTGCCCGTCGTGACAACTCCGGTTGGGGCCACAGGCGATCTCGTCACCGACGGGGTAAGCGGTCTCATGATCGGCACTGACGACCCTGTCGCTGTCCGGCGTGCGGTCGCCAGGCTGCTGAACGACGACGAGCTGCACGGTCGGCTGGCCGCCACCGGCCGCGACGTGGTCTCCAGGTACGCCTGGGAGAGCGTGCAGCGGCGGCTCGAGCACCGGCTCGAGCGGCTGATCTGAGCGCGTCTGAGCAAGGTGCCGGGTCAAAAATGGACAGGTTTCCGTATCCTATCGGCCAGGCCGGCGCCTAGCGAACTGAAACCATCTTCGAGCGTACGGATCGCCAGGTCATCCGCCAAGCACCCATCAGCAGCGCTCGCACATCCGTTGTGGGGGTGACTATGACTCGGTTCATCTCATACAGAGAGTGTCGCCGGTGCGCGATACCAGGATTGGTGGTCACCGCTGCCCGATACCCAATTTCGCGAACACATCCCAGCGTAATGGCATCGTAGTCGTCACTCCGCCCATTCGGGTACGCCAGCGTGTCCACAACTTTGCCCAGGCGAGCCTCCAGCTCGGACCGGGATTTCTCGAGCTCGCATGCCTGAGTTTCCGGACTCTCCCGACTGCAGATGACATGCGTCATCGAGTGCGATCCAACATCGTGCCCGGCTTCGATGAGACGACGAGCGCCCGCCCAGTCGAGAAACATGGATCCTAGATCTTTGGAGACCGGGGCGATTTGCCGAACGATCGATGCGACAGCATCCTCACGATCGCGTGCATTCATTGTCTTCAGTATCGGAGCGAGCTCGGCGCATGCCCGCTCACGATCGAAGCGAAGATCGTATCGCAATCCATTCCAGCTCAGGTGGCCGCCTGGTGCGGTCGCGATCCCGTGGGCCAGATCCTCCCACCAGGCGCCGAGCTTTCCGGACAGAAATCCGGGAACGAGGAAGAACGTAGCGGGAAACTTATACCGAGCAAGAATCGGAACCGCCGCGTCAAGCGAGTCCCGGTATCCGTCATCGAAAGTGAGCGACACCGCGCGCGACGGCAGCGGCTCACCGTTGCCTATCCGGCGAGCCGCCTCCGACAAGCTGATCACATTTGCAACGCGCGACAGGATATTGACCTGCCGCGCAAAACCGCGTCGTCCTACCCCTGCGACATCTGGATAAGCGGGCGTCGGATCAATATTGTGCCATCCCAGTACCAGAAGCCGATTGCTCACAGCACCCCCAGCTCGTCACGAGTGTCGCGTCAGATGTGACATGCCGTCACGTCATTGGTCCTCATCGCCAGTTCGCACGCGTCATCGCCAGTTCGCCCGCGCCGATCATGCCGCGCTCACCAGCAGATGCCCTGATAGCCAAGACGTCGGCGGCGTTCGTGGGCACCGGGGAGTCGGACCAGATCGATCACCACCTGGTCGTCGCGCAGGCGGTCGACGGCCTCGACGATCGCCCGGTCCTTGGCACCCGCGACGAACACCTCACCGTGCGCGAGGACGGACTGGATGTCGTCGGTCAGCAGATTGTCGAGGTGCGGGAGGCTTTCCTCGATGAAGGCGCGGTTCGCGCCCATCAGCTTCGACAGCACCACGTGCGCGTCGTATATCCGGACGTCGTAGCCCTTGCCGATGAGACGCTCGGCCAGTTCCACCAAAGGACTCTCCCGCAGATCGTCGGTTCCCGACTTGAACGACAGGCCGAAGATGCCGATCTTCCGCCGGCCGAGCGCGATCACCATGTCGACAACACGCCGCAGATGGATCTCGTTGGAGCCCAACAGGTTGGCGAGCACCGGGACCTCCACGTCGTGCCGGCGGGCCGTGTGCATGAGGGCTCGCACGTCCTTGGGCAGGCACGACCCCCCGAACGCGAATCCGGGCCGCAGATACGCCGGGCTGATGTTGAGCTTCGTGTCGGCGAGGAATATCTCCATGACGGCGTGCGAATCGAGACCGAGCGCCGCTCCGATTGCACCGATCTCGTTGGCGAATCCGACCTTGAGAGCGTGGAAGCTGTTGTCGACGTACTTGGCCAGTTCGGCGACGGCGATCGGCACTCGGAACCGTGGTCCGGGCAGGCCCGCGTACAGACTCAACACCAATTCACCACTGCGCGGGTCGCTCTCACCGACCACCGTCTTCGGCGGATTGAAGAAGTCACGGACACTCGTTCCCTCACGAAGGAACTCGGGGTTCACACAGACCCCGAAATCGGCACCAACACGCTTTCCGGATTCCCGCTCGAGGAGCGGTCGCAGCAGGTCTTCGCACGTGCCCGGAATCATGGTGCTGCGATAGACGACGAGGTGCCATCCGGACTTGCGCTTCAGCGCCGCGCCGATCTGTTGCGTCGCACGCTCGAGGTACGTCGTCGAGAGGCCACCACCGGGGCCCGAAGGGGTTCCGACACAGACGATCGTTACATCGGTGTCGAGCACCGCCTCGACAGCATCATCGGAAACGGTCAGACGACCGCACTCAACCATCTCTGCGGTCAGCTCACCGACTTCTTCCTCGACCACCGGCGCCTTGCCCTCACGGAGCAATTGCTTCTTCTGCGGATTGACATCGACGCCGATGACGGAGTGCCCACGCGAAGCGAGGCAGGCGGCCGACACACATCCGACGTAGCCAAGCCCAAAAATGCTCAGTTGCAACGTGTCGCGCTGACCCACCAATGCCTTCTCGCTCTCACTCGCCGCAGATCCACGTACTCCAACTGATTCGGGGGAGCCTGTGAATGATCGGGCAAAAGCCCGCCTGATCGAACGATCGTCCCAACCGCAAGCTCTGATGAACGTCCGGAGCCCGATGTGCGCCGGCAGGACTGGTGCGCAGCTGCTGCCGACGTGGTTGCGAGCGCTCGCCTGCCCCCGCCATGATCCCAGTTGCCATAGTCGTCGGACCTCCTCGCCACACCGGCCTTCCGTGGGCGTAGTGCGGCCGGAGGTCGGCACCGTCGCGGCAGCGGCTGCGCGTGCGGCGGAGGATTCGGCGAGCAAGCAACCGGCGTTACGGATCCTGCTCGAAGTGTGACGCGGCCGGGACCCGTCGTCGAAGAACGCGGCGCCCGGGATCGACTCCCGGTAACACCCGCTCCCGGCGCGACGAGTTCCCCGCCACGAGACGGCCTGCCTGGTAGTACGCGCGTCGGGGCGGCGGGGACGTCTTCGTGTCCAGGCCGATCGGGGCGGCAGAGCGAGCGACGCCGAGGAGCTGACTTGGGAACGCGTCTGGGCTACGGCGGCGACAGCGCGGACAAGGATCAGTTGATCACCGTCCGTGTGCCGGGGCGAGACGGGCAGTCGTCCGTCGCGCGTCCGCGGCCGAGCACCCATCGGATGGAACATCGGCGTCCCGCAGCCAGGCCACGGGCCAGGTGGGAGGTCATCGGAACCAGGACGGTCATCGCCGCCGACGTCACCGCGATCATAGCTTCGATCGCACTGCACGCTGTCTGGGGCACCGCCGAGCCGTTCACCCAGTTGTGGCTGACACTCGCCGGCACCGTGCTCGTGCTGACCCTCGTCTGGCTCGGCATCATGCGTGCCTGGGATCCCCAGATCTTGTGGCACGGTTCGGCCGAGTTCGCCAAGTTGCTGCGCGCCCTCACCACCAGCGCGGTCGCGCTGGGATTGTTGGGGCTGGCGTTCAAGCTTCCCGAGACGCGGCCGTGGGTGTTCGGTGTCATCCCGGTGGCCGCGTTGCTCGCAGTGCTCGGCCGGTTGGCGATCCGGCAGAACCTGTACATGCGCCGTCGTCGGGGCACCTGCCTGCGCCCCGTACTCGCGGTCGGCACGGTCGACTCCGTCGCGGCCCTCGTCGCGCGCACGCGCAGGGCACCCAGCGACGGGTGGGTCGTGACCGGGGCGTGCACCCCAACCGGTGCCGGGAACGACGCCCGCAACGCGATCCTGGACGTTCCGGTCCTGGGCGACCTCGACTCGGTGGGCACCGCCGCAGAGCGCGGAGAATTTCGGATCGTGTCGGTCTCGCCCACCCCTGGGTGGACGTCCAAGCGTCTGCACATGCTTGCGTGGGACCTCGAGGGCACCGGTATCGAACTTCTCGTCGACCCCGGCCTCATGGAGATCGGCACTCCGCGCCTGCAGCTGGCTGCCGTTGACGGGTTCCCGATGCTGAGGCTGAGCGAGCCCGCGTTCGTCGGTGTGCCCCGAGCCGTGAAGAGCGTCGTGGACCGCGTCGGCGCCGTCGTCCTCCTTCTCATCCTCGCGCCGCTGATGGTTGCGCTGGCCATCGCAGTCCGAGCGGACGGACCTCCGGTCTTCTACAAGCAGCGCCGGGTGGGCAAGGACGGCGCGGAGTTCCAGATGATCAAGTTCCGCTCGATGGTGGCGAACTCGCATCTGCGCCGCGCCGAACTCGCACGGGATGACCTAGGCGCCGGTCCGATGTTCAAGATGCGTGATGATCCGCGCGTCACCCGGGTCGGCGCGCTACTACGCCGATACTCCCTCGACGAACTACCTCAGCTGTTCAATGTCCTCGCCGGGCACATGTCATTGGTCGGACCTCGGCCGGCGCTACCGGAGGAAGCCGAGACCTACACCCGTGCGGCGCAGCGGAAGCTGCTGGTGAAGCCGGGTTTGACCGGCCTGTGGCAGATCAGTGGCCGCAGCGACCTCTCCTGGGAGGAGTCGGTCCGACTCGACCTGCGCTACGCGGAGAACTGGACCCTGGCCCTGGACGCATTGATTCTCTGGCGGACGATCGGAGCGGTGGTCCGCGGTCGCGGCGCCTACTGAACGTCTGTCGCGGCTGCGTATCCGGCGCGGTGGGTGACGGTCCTGGGGTGGGTCGCGGTCACTTTCCTCGGGCTGGGGGGTGACGGCGAACCACGAAGATCGGTCGGGTTGTTGTCGCCGTATCCGCGCCTCACGTCGTGCACCTCGGCGACCTGCTCGCGTTCGCAGCGGCGGCCTACGCCGCAGCGCTCGTGATCATCGTCCCCATGTTGGGCTGGTCGCGGCGATCACCCGGACGGACGAGCGTCCCGCGTCCATCGGTCGGCACCCGGGCACGGCGTCGCGGCGGTCGGTAACGAGGCTCATCCGCCCTTCGAAAGCCCTGATGGAGCTCCCCAGCCCCCGGCCTGATCACGGCCGCCCCTGACGTCGAGGGGTCACCACCTTGCGCAGCACCACCTTCGGGCACCGCGGCCTGATCCCGATCAGCCGCGCGCTCACCATCGACCTGCTCGTGCTCGCCACCTTGTT
>WUUC01162622.1_pt1 | contig 26173 bp, 38 predicted proteins | sample 6278441 | NCBI WGS metagenome assembly WUUC01 (sample SAMN13675441, study PRJNA597444) | soil metagenome | isolation source: soil | place: USA: Washington | collected 2017-10 | reverse complement strand
GACTCGATCGTTCAGCACCTTGCCGCAGAGCTGGCACTCCTCACGGTGGTAGCACGTCCAGTAGCCCGGCTGCCACGAGCCCCGGATGATCGTGACCCACTTGCAGGTGAAGCTGCCGTACGGCTTGAACACCACGTGCGGCGCGTGGTCGTTACCAGGCTTGCCGCGACACCAGCGCCGCCGGTTCTTCTTCGCTCGGTGGGGCATCGTCTCGCGTTCATCCATGCTTACCCTCCCGGAGGTGTCATGACCGCCAACGCCGTCGCTTCTCGTGGCCGCGTCGCCGCGGAGCGGATCATGACCGACACCTGCCGGATCTACGTCCGCGGCACCCCGACCTTCGACGAGAACACCGGCCAGGTCACCGACGACGACGACAACGTCTACGAGGGCAAGTGCCGGGTCAAGCAGGTGCCGGGCTACAAGACCGGCGGCGAGCTCGTGGGCGAGACCGTGGTGCCACGTACCGCCCCCATCATCGTCATCCCGCACGCAGTCAACGGAGTGCGGGCTGGCATGCGCGTGGAGATCACCGCCTCGCAGGACGAGTCACTGCTCGGTCGCCCGCTGCTCATCCAGGCCGTCCACGCTGGCACTCACGCCACCGCCCGGCGCCTCATCTGCGAGGGCCTGAACTGACATCGCCGCGATAGCCCGGCGCGCGAGGAACTGCCAGAACTCGGCCCGGTCCTCGGCGTGCAGCCAGTCCACCGTGGCCCGTTCGATCGCCTTCGCCACGCGGCGCTCGTCGCTCACCCCCATGGCGCGACCGTGGGCGTGTGCATGCGAATGTGATCGCGGACCAGGGCCATGATGCGGCCGTAGGGCTGCACGTCACCCCCGCTGAGTACGAACTGCGCCGTGCAGCTCGGGCAGGCCAGGACCACCTCACCCTTCCCGGCGCACACCAGGAAGTCGATCGTTGCCGGTATCGGGGTGTCCTCGTGGCGGCTGAACCAGCCACCGAGACCGCCGCTCGTACCCGTGGCCACCCGATCTGCAGCCTCAGCCATGGGCCCGCCAATCCTCGTCACGCAACGCCTCGCGGTACGCGGCCTCGTCGCGGAACACCGGCGGCGTGCAGCCACACCAGCAGCACGGGTGCTCTCCGTGGCTGATCGAGTACACAGCAGGCATGTACTGCTCACGCTTGCAGAAGATGCAGCGCGGCTGCATGACCAGATCCTCGTCCACGACTCAGCACAGTAGACGCCCGGATGGGGGGTGCGCTGCCCGATGGCCGATCTGGACGACCTCATCCGCGACCTGACCATCGCCGCCACGGCCGTCGGCCAGGCGATGCGCCCGGCGCTGCAAGCCTCGGCCCAGGCGATCAAAGAGGACTGGCAGAACACCTGGCCCTGGTCGGGGACGCAGCACCTGAGCCTGCGGGGCGGCGGCCCGAGCCTGCGCATCGGTTTCGAGACCAAGGTCGCCCCGTTCGAGGCGTACGCCGAGATCGGGGTCAACCGTGGCGACGGCTCCAGCTCCGCCCGCGCGGGCAAGCTCGCGCACCTGATCGAGTTCGGCTCCGTGAACAACGCGCCGCACCCGGGCGGCGGCCCAGCCCTGGCCAAGCAGGTCCCGGTCTTCACCGCGGCCATGCTCGCCATCGGCCAGGGGCTGCTCGTCGGCGCCACGGCCATCGGCCAGACCAGCGTCCCGTCCCGGTTCAATCGCCGCGCATCGGGTGACGCGTGGCCCGGCTTCTAGTCCGGGTCGCAGGACTCGCAGCAGCAGAAGCACGGCCCGTTAAGCGGGTCGGTCTCGGCGTGTCGGTGCTCGTCATGCCACGTCTGCAGCAGCTCCTCGTCGGCGTCCGACGTGACGCCGAACAGGTAGTCGATGAACAGGTCAGCCTGCTGTTCCTCGTCCATATCGGACACCGTACTCGCCGCGCCGAAGGAGGACCGCCTCATGGCTCTGCTCGCACTGCGCGCGACCGTGGGCGTCGTCGTCTCCGCCCTGTCCGCCGCCGGCATCGTCGCCCACCGAGGTATCGGCCCCGCTGACCCGCTCGCGGCGGCCCCGTACGTGGTGGTCCACGCCGGGATGGTCGAGACCGACGGCCCGGCCTCCTCGCTCTACGCCGACACCTATCCCGAGATCCAGATCATCTGCGTCGGCAAGACCTCCGAGCAGGTCGAGTGGATGGCCGATAAGGCGTTCGACGCCCTGCTGACGGCCACGCTGACGCCCCCGACGGGGCGCAAGTGGCTCAACCCCGGCCACCCCATCCGCCACGTCCTATCCCGACCAGTGACCCGTGACGACGACTTCGGGGCCTCCGCGCCGCTGTTCTACGCCACGCACATCATCGCCTTGCCCAGCACGCCCGCCTAGGGCGTGCCGCAACCCCCGCCCGCCTATCCAGGGAGACAGTCATGCACCCGTACCCCGACCGCCCCGCCCCGGAGGGCTGGGCCTACATCGAGCACCCCGACGTCGGCCCGGCCGAACACCCAGTCAAGCGCCAGTCCCTGGCCGTCTGGGAGAAGGCCGGATGGGCTGAGGTCACCACGACCGGTGAGCCCGCCTCCGGCGCCGAGGATGCGGCCCCCGCCACACGCCGGACGCCCCGTCCGGTCACCGACGCAGTGAAGGAGCTGTAACCCATGGCCCGGCTCATGTTCCCCGGCACCGGCAAGATTCGCTGGGTCACCACCCTGTCTTCCGTGACGGCCCCCACTGCCATCCAGGTCAACGCTGGCGTGGACCTCACGCCCTGGCTGCGCCAGGACGGCCTCAACCGGACCATGTCCGGCAACGAGACCGATACCGCCGACGCCCGCGACACGTTCAACCGCTCCGACATCGGCACGTACGACGCCACGCTGGAGTGCACGTTCCTGCGTGACACCGACGAGGCCGAGGATGACGCCTTCACCACCCTGCCCCGCGGTACGCGTGGCTACATGGTGGTCGCGCCGTTCGGCTGGGCCACCGGTGGCCTGGTCGCCGTGGCGGACGACCGCTGCGAGGTCTGGCCCGCCGTGGTCTCCAGCCGTGGCCCGGAGTCCGAGGGCGCTAACAAGGCCCAGGTCATAAAAATCATCTTCGCCCTGCCCGATACGCCCGAACTGGAAGCTGTCGTAGCGTAGCCATGTCGAAGCCCCAGCCCCAGCAGGACGAGCAGGCCCAGGCTCCACGCAAAAGCGTGCCCTGGGCCCAGCTCAAGAACATGCACGCCAACGCGCGGCAGACGGTGATGCTCTGCGTCCGTGGCGACCTCGTGGACGAGATCAGCCGCCTGGAAGAACTCATGCGCCGCGAAGACGAGGCCGACCAGAACCTCAACCGCCACCCGGTGGCTCCCCAGATCGCGCGGCAGATCCAGGCTCTGGAAGCTGAAGCCCGCGAGGCCGAAGCCGAGTTCACGTTCCAGGGCCTCGGTCAAGGCCAGTTCGCCAAGCTGCAGGCCGCACATCCGGCCACGGCTGAGAACAAGAAGACGCTCGGCACCGACGATCTGGAGTGGAACCCGGACACGTTCCCGCCCGCCCTGATGGCCGCCTCGTGCATCGCACCGCCCGAGCTCGCCGGCAACGTCGAGGAGTGGACCGAGATCCACCAGAACTGGTCCAACGGCCAGGTGCTGCGCCTGTGGGCCACGTGCATGGCCGCGAACGCGATGGGGGCTGATACCCCAAAATCCCGGCACGCCTCCGATCTCCTGCGGCGGCTCGACTCCGCGAACAACTCGACTACTGCGTCCCACTAGGCATCCCGCACTCGGTCTTCACCGGCCGCGTCGTGGCGGCCGGCGAGGCGACGTGGACGGCTGAGGACATCGACCTCGCCTTGGAGTGGCAGGCCGAGAACAGGCTGCGGTGCGGCGGCTGCGGCCATCCGCTGGACGAGTCCGCGGACCCGAAGAACATGCGGCACTACCAGGCCGAGGAGATGACCTGCTTCGGCTGCATGGTCACCGAGCTCCGGCGCAAGGCCCTGTCCGACCAGGACCGTGACACCGCGGGCCTGCACGTCTACGCCCGGAAGGTGGCTAGCTGATGGACCGCACCGTAGTCGTCCGGCTCGTCGGCATGGTCGGGCAGTACCGCTCCGCCATGGCGCAGGCCATCACCGCTACGCGTGCGGTCACCGCTGCCACGAACGACATGACCCGCGCATCCATCGCCTCGGCCAGCGCGACCAACGCGGCAGCGCGTGCGCAGGCCGGGGCGATGTCTGGCATGGCGTCGAGCATGCGCTCGATGCGCGGCATGCTGCTCGGCCTCGGCCTGCCGCTGGCCATCGGCGCCCTCGCCAAGTCCTTCCTGGACTTCGAGCAGAAGATGGCGCACGTCAAGGCCGTGGCGGACGACTTCGGTCGTAGCGCCACCGGCATGAAGGCCCTGACCACCGCGGCGCTGGAAGCCGGACAGGCGTACGGCTTCACCGCCGTTGAGGTCGCCGAGGCGCAGGAGGCGTTGCTCAAGGCGGGCCGGACCACGGCCCAGGTGCTCGGCGGAGAGCTCAACGCCGCTCTGACCCTGGCTGCGGCGGGCACGATCAGCCTGGACCAGGCGGCAACCATCACCGCCACGACCATGACCATCTTCCGCGAGCAGGGCATCGGCGCCGCGCACGTGGCGAACCAGCTCACAGGTGCGGCGAACGAGACCGTCTCCGGCGTGCTGGAGATGGGTTCGGCGCTGTCCTACGTTGGCCCGGTCGCCGCGTCCCTTGGAGTGTCCTTCGAGGAGACCGTCGCCACGATTTCGGTTTTCAACCAGGCCGGTATCGAGGCCGAGCGCGCCGGCACGAACCTGCGCGGCATGCTCACCAACCTGCTGTCGCCCTCGGCGATGGCTAAGGCTGAGATGGTCCGGCTCGGGATCAGCCTCAACGACTCCAACGGCAAGTTCATCGGCCTGGCCGGAACCGCCCAGGTGCTGCACGACCGGCTCAATGGCCTGTCCGACGCCGAGAAGGCGGTGGCCGTCGGCCGCCTCACCACGAACGCGTCGATGCCCGGCTTCATCGTGTTGATGAGGGGCGGCGCGGCCGTTGTCCAGCAGATGGAGAAGGCGATCCGCGACTCGGCCACGGCCGAGCAGGTCGCGGCGGAGAAGCTGGACTCGGTCACCGGCGAGTTCCAGAAGTTCGGGGCCGCCGTCTCGACCGCCGCGATTAAGGTCGGCGGGGCGCTGGAGCCGGCACTGTCCGCCGTGGCCCGGACGCTCACCGGCGTCGCCAAGGGCTTCGGCGACATGGGCGGGGCTTCCCAGCTCGCTCTGGTCGCGCTCGCCGCGCAGCTGCTCATGGCGCGACGACTGCACGGCGCTTACACCACCGCGCGCACCTCTGCTCGCGACCTGGCCGCCGCGCAGGTGCGCCTGAATAACATGACCGGCGGGCGTGGCACGTCGTTCGTCGGCCCGCTGGGGCGCGACGGCACGATGATCCGCGACCAGATGGCCCAGGCGACGTCGATGCAGCGGGTGATGGCCGAGACTCGTGCCAGCGTCATGACCGCCACGAGCGCGTGGGGCCGGTTCGAGGCCCGCGGCGTCGGAGCGTTCCGCGCTATCGGTGCGGCCGGCCGCGGCCTGGTGGGCTTCATGGGCGGCGGCTGGGGCGTGGCGTTCGCCGGAGTCATGGCTGGCCTGGCTATGTGGCAGGCTGAGGTCGCCCGCAGCAAGCGAGTCTCGGACAACCTACGCAGCGGCATCCAACTCCTCGGCCTGGAGTTCGTCGAGACCGGCAAGGTCTCCGACAGTGCCATGCGGGAGATGTTCAAGAGCAACCCCGAGATGGCGTGGATGCTCGAACACACCGACGCCCTTGGTGTGTCCATGCGCGACCTCGCCGAGGCCGCCGGAGGCGACGCGAAGGCTGTCACGCTCGTCTCGGCCAGCCTGGACGACTACGCATCCAAGGTCGAGGGGGTGCGTGACGAGCTCAGCCTGTCCGTCGTCACGCACGGCCTTCTGAGCCGGGCCGTCACTGACCTCACCGACGACCAGCGCCGGGCCGTCGAGGAGCTCAACGTCCCTGTGCGTGAGGCCGGCTGGATCGGCGGCGTCTACAACGGACAGCTCGCGGCCACGAGCGAGCGGCTCAAGGCTGTGGCCGAGCGCGCCCGCAAGGCGGCGGAAGCCTACCGCGAACAGCACAAGTCTGAGCTTGCGCTCATCGCGGCACAGAAGGAGATGGCCAAGGCCAACCTCGACGTCGAGCTGGCCAAGATGGGGATCTCTGCGGAGAACGCGTCCATCGGGCTGAAGATGATGGGCGACAACCTGGCCGTCATCAACAGCCAGGACGCCGACTTCAACGACCGCATGAAGGCGATGGCCGAGAACATCGGCATGCTCACGTCCGCGTTCTACAGCGCGGCGAGTGCGATGGGAGCCTTCTACTCCGCGTCCCAGGAGAAGCTCGCCAGGGCGTTCACCGAGGACATCCCCGCCGGCGAGCGGGGCACCGGTGGTGGTGGTACGGGCGGCGGCGTGCCGAAGTACGGCACCACCCGCACGTGGGACGAGGACGTGGACGAGAAGGGCAAGAGGACCCGCCGCGACGTGGCCACTACGCGCAAGCCCGACGGAACCACGGTCGTCTCGACGACGACCACCGGCCCAGACGGGAAGAAGACCACCGAGACGCGCAAGAGCTTCGATGCGGCTGACGCGCGGCAGCCCGAGGAGAAGAAAGCGCCAACCACGCGCAAGATCGCGCCGCAAATCAGCGAGATCACCGGCCAGTTCGACGTCATTACCGAGAAGGGCCGGGCGCAGCACGACGCCATGGTGGGCATGGCTGAGTCAACGGCGAAGGCCGCGGAACAGGTTATGGCCACGGTGTCGAAAGCAGGCATGGAGACGCCGCAGGCATTCGCGTTCGCGGGTGAGATAGCCGTGGCGGAGTTCGTGAGGATGCGTGAGACGGCGGTCAAGTCGCTACGCGAAGTCGGTATGAGCGCCAAGGACGCGCAGGCCATTGTGGAGGCGTATTACCCGACGGCGGAGGCGTTCGCCACATCCATCGGCCACGCAGGTGCGGAGAAGCTGGTTGCGAACCTGCGCGCGGCGGGGGTCGAGGTCCACACCCTCGCCAACGGCGGCGCCGCGTTCGTGGCTTCGTCCAAGGCGGCGGCGGACGAGCTGGCATTGCTGGGCGGCAAGGTGTCGAAGATGAAGGACGGCCGGTTCAAGGTCATCTTCACCAATCGCCTCGACGCCGAGAAGGCGCTCGAAACGCTGTCGATGGACCGCGAGACCCGCATCAAGGTCATCGCCGACGCCAAGCACCGTAAGGAGACCGAGGACCAGCTCGCCAAGCTGCGCCGCGATCGCCTGGCCAGGGTGTTGGCCGACGCAGACAAGGAGCACCGTGACGCGGCGAACGCCCAGCTTAACGCCGTGGCCAAGGACCGGGTCGCCAGGATCAAGGTGGTGCCGTACGACGCCACTGCCCCGAAGCCCGGCTACGACTACTTCGGCAACCCCATCAAGGGCGTGCCCAAGGGTGCACAGCCGTTCTCGCTTGGCAATCCCGCAGCCTTCACCAACCCGCTGGGCGCGCTCGGGCCGGTGCTGGGTCTTCGGCGCTGGGGCGGCATCTCCGCCGCCACGGGTTCGCTTCGCGACGCCATGATCGCCGGGCCCGGCACCCGCTACCAGTGGGCCGAGCCGGAGACCGGCGGCGAAGCGTTCATCCCCCGCCACGGCAAGCAGGACCGCTCGATGGGCATCCTGTCCAAGGCTGCGGCGTGGTACGGGGCGAAGGTCACGCCGGCCTCGTCCGGCCCCGCCTGGGGCAACGCCCGGCTGCAGTCGGCCGGGTCGCAGCAAGTGCAGATCACGGTACGCGGCGAGGGGGTGCTCTCCGGCATGATCGAGGCCACTGTGGACGGGCGCCTGGTCAAGGTCGCCCAGACCGTCGCGAACGGCCGGGTGCGCTAGGGACTCACCGGGGCTTACTCGACCAGACGGTCCGTGCGCGGGTCCATGGCCCCCGCACGGGCCCCTGTGTGCTGTCCCTTGCCTCCGTCCGCACACAAGCGCGGACTCGGGGTCGCCTCAACCATGACGGCCGTCGCCGCTTCCCTCGGCCCCGGTGAGCCGGGGCCGAACCTACCACCGCCACGCCCACGAGGGAGCCCCGCATGGCCACGCTCACCGCCACCGCCAGCGCACCCGGCGGCTACGTCGGGCTCGAACTGACCGGCGGCACGGACGGGCAGTACACGATCACCCGCACCGACGCCAACGGCAACGTCGATCCCGTCCGCAATGGCGACCCGGCCGTCTACTCCGGCGGCTGGGTCGGCCAGGACTTCGAGGCGCCGCTGGACGAGCTGCTGACGTACACGGCGACGATGGTCGAGTCCCCGTTCACCGTCACGACGGCCACGGCGGTGACGCTGGCGGCCGACGACGGCTTGCCGTGGCTGACCCACCCCGGTAAGCCGAGCCTGAGTATGCGGATCCTGCCCGCGGACTTCATCCTCGGTGCCCGCCCTGGCCGCAGCATGGTCTTCGCCGTGCTCGGTCGGCGGCGTGGCGTCGGGCAGTCCATCGCCCGTGGCGGCTATGAGGGTGAGCTCATCCTGCGCATCACCGGCCAGGCCGAGCTCGACGACCTCGACGCGCTGCTCGACGACGGGGCGCCGTTGCTGCTGCGTGGCCCGGCCAGCTGGATCGGGTACGGCAATCGCTACCTGCAGATCGGCGAGGTCCGCCTCGAACGGCTGACCCGGGTCGGCACCGACGGGCGCTTCCTTGCCACGCTCGCGTTCATCGAGGTGGACCGGCCCGCCGGTACCGCCGAGGGTGGTGCAGGGTTCCGCTGGGACGACGTCATCGACGCCTACGACACCTGGGACGACCTGGTGGCGGACAAGGCGACATGGCTCGACGTCATGGCCGGGGTGTAGCCGCCGCACGTGGCGAGGCGTGCTCCGCCCACACGTCCACGAGCATCGGCAGGTCGTCGCCAGCCTCCACTGAGCACAGCTCCAGCGGATCGCCTAGCTCGTCGAGGCAGCTGGTACAGACCAGCTTGAGGTCCCCGAGCGGGTCAGGCTGGTCGATGCGTGAGACGTGGCTCATCGGTGTCGCTCCGCGTCGATCAGCAGCGACACCGCGGCGGACAACAGCTCGGCGAGCTGACGCTTGCTGAAGCGGTAGTGCGCCGGGAACTGGAGCCGGTTCGCGAACGTGGCCCAGGCGATGTCCTCGTCGTAGTCGTCGAGTTTCTGCGCATCCCGCATCAGGGCGAAGACCCCATCCATCGCCGCCACGTGTGTCTTGGCCATCGCGGCTGAGGCTTCGCCTTCGGGTAGGACGAGGTCATCGAACTCCGCTGGGGCGCCGCTGGTGCTCACTTGCACTGCTCTCGCGAGTTCGGCTTCTGGTGCGGCGAACTCGCCTTGGGTAATAACTGTCCGCAGCGCTTGCACTTGACCATGGTTTGCCTCCGACTAGAACGCGTACCGGGCGTCACGCAGCGCGGCACATGGGTCAGAACAGACACTGTGGACCGTAGCGGAATCTGTGACACGCATGGCGGCCCTTCCGCAGACACAGGTGCGGACGACCTCGTTCAGCCGCTCCCAGCATTCCCGAGAGCAGAACGCGATCACGTCCGCGGCAGGTTCGCGGGCCGTCGTCGTGTGCCGCGTGCAGCCCGGCGCCTGGCATGGCACGCGGCGGAGTCCGCGATCAGGGTACTTCGTCACCAGCCACGCCACGACGTCGGGTGAGTGCTGCAGCGGCGGGATGAGGCGGTCGCCCGCGTCAAGGAACTGGGTGGGATGCGCCATGACTGCCATGGCGGGCACTTTAGCCCGGACCGTCCCACCCCCGGTAGGCCGAAGGCCCCGCCTCGGTCACGGCGAGGCGGGGCCCGTTACCGGCGCGTCCCTCAACCCCGCCCATCATAGCCACGGAGGAGGCTCACATGTGGACCGTCTCCGACCTGTGGGACCCGGCCTGTCGTGGCTCGCACGTGGTGGAGCTCCGCGTCGATGCCTATGTCAACGGCGTGCTGACCGCCTCGGACCTGCCGGTCGAGCCCGACTCCGCCGTGCTCACCGTCGATGGTGAGTCCCCGGTACGGCGCAGCCTGGACCTGGTGATCGCCGACCCTTCGCTGGCCCCGACGTCGCGTAGCTCGCTGCTGAGCCCGTACGCCACCGAGCTGAAGGTCTACCGCGGCTTCCGCTACCCGGACGGCTCCACCGAGACCGTGCCGGTGGGCGTGTTCCGGGTGTCACGTCCCGCCACGCCGCTCTACGGGGCCGTGGCGGTCTCGTGTGTGGATCGGGCCAAGCTCATCCAGGACGACATCTTCACCCGCACCGAGACCCCGTCGATGGGCGCCACGCACACCGAGGAGATCGCCCGCCTCATCACCTGGTCGCTCGGCGACGACACGCCCGTGGCGATCGATGACAACGCGACCGCGATCGACGTGCCGCTGCCGCCGGTGGTCTGGGAGCAGGGCGGGTCGAAGCTCGACGCCATCGCCGAGCTGGCCCTGGCGATCGACTGCGAGGTCTACGTCGATCCCGAGGGCGTGTTCCAGATCCAGCCGTTGCCACGGGTGCGCACCTCCGGGGTCTGGACCGTCAACGTGGGCATCGACGGCGTGATCATCGGCGCGGTCGAGGAATGGGACCGCGAGTCCATCTACAACGCCGCGATCGTCCGTGGCGAACCAGCCGACGGCTCGGCGCCGGTGTACTGGACCGCCTCCGACATGGACCCGAACTCGCCCACATTCTGGGACGGGCCGTTCGGGCACCGCTCCCGGCCCCCGTACGTCTCGCCGCTGATCACCACGACCACCCAGGCGCTGCGCACGGCTGAGACGCTGGTGTGGCGTGGCATCGCACCGACCCGCACCCTGCGCGCCTCGGTGGTGCCGAACCCGGCGCTGGAACCGGGCGACACGGTCGAGGTGGTCCTGCCCGGCGTCGGGGTGAACCAGCCGGAGCGCCACGAGATGCACATGGTGCGCGGCTACACATTGCCGCTGGGCTTGGGCGAGATGGAGCTGGACCTGTACACCCCCGACCCGGTGGTGCCGGCGTGAGCGCGGCGGCCAAGCGGCTGGGCCAGATCCTCTCCGGGCAGGCCAAGGACGCCGCCGCGGTGCGCTGGCTCACCGTGGGCACCGTCGTCACCGCCGTGCCGCTCACCGTGGCGGTGGACAACACGGCGACCGCGGCGGCCAATCTCAGCGGCTACGTCCCCGTCGAGGGCGACGTGGTGCTGGTGGCCGCGCTGCGTGGGGCGGCCGGTGTCGGATTCGTCGTCCTGGGCAAGCTCGGCACACCCACCATTCTGCTCAGCCACACCTTTGACGGCGGTGTGGACACCGACCCGGTGTTCGGCAGCGAGGCTGGTTCGGGCACGCCGATCGCCATCCAGGGCAGTAGCGGCACCTTCACCACCGCCCACAACGGCGGCTCTGGCCTGGCCGCGGAGCTGCCCGCGATCAGCGTGACCGGGCCGACGATTCAGCGGCGCCAGTTCATCTGGGACCCGACCGAGGACATCGACGCGGCGGACATCAGCGAGAACTGGCTGGGCCCGTGGTGCGAGGTGCGGTTCGCCTTCGCCTTCACCGGGTTCCCCAACACCGGCCGGGTGCAGATCTTCCGCTTCTACCCGGCGTGCGCGCTGTACCTGTCCGCGGCGACGAGCCAGGCGGAGTACCGCACCCCCGCCGATTCCGCCACGTACACCCCGCTCGGGCCCGCCCTGTCGGTGGACACCCGGTATGAGGTGGTGATCCGCCTCAACCGCGCTGGTGGCTGCATCGTCACCATCGGCGGCGATAGTCGGGCGGTGGCCACGCCCACCTACTTCGGCGGGTCCGGCGACCTGGACCGCCCGCAGCTGGAGTACGGGGTGCGCTCGGTCGCCGCCAGCGGCGTGCTGCAGACCTTCGGCGTGTCCTACGTGGACAACCTCGCCTTCGAATACCTGCCGGGGATGTGAGCGTGGCATGAGGGGATGGGGCGCAGCGCGCCAGTTCGCCCGTACCGTCGAGCGCACCCTCCGTGCCTCGGCTGAGGCGCGGTGGTTCACCACCGGCACCATCACCTCGGCGATCCCGCTACGGGCGCTCGTGGACGGCACCGAGGTGACGGTGTCCCAACTGGGCAGTACCCCCGCCGTGGGTGACCAGGTGGTGATCGGCGTCCTGCGCGGTGCCGCGAGCGTGAGCTACGTGGCGCTCGGCCCGGTGGAGATCCCCGGCGTGGCCGTCGAAGGGCAGGTCTGCGTCGCCGGGCTGCCGGACGTGGTCGAGTACACCACCTGGCCACTGGGGGTCTACACCGTGACCGTCAGCGGCTACGGCAGCGACACCGTCGGCACCATCGACGGCACCTCGCGGGCCACGATCACCCCCGCCTTCGGCTTCCCGCCGGACTACTGGATCGAGGTCTACCCCGACGGGGAGTACCCCGGCGGCGACCACGAGTCCACCGCTGCGCTCACCGGCGACGGCACCGACCAGGAGTGGACGGTGGACTTCACCGGCCAGGGCTACCTGCGCGACGGCACCTGGACGATCCTGGTCGGGGCCGGTGAGAGCGGCGAGACGTCCACCGTGGAGGAGCTGTGCCTGACCTTCACCAGCGTGGCGTGGCCGCCGGGGGGGACTGGGTTCAGCTCCGCCCCCGGGGTGGCGATCCCGGACCTGGACCCCCCGTTCTGGGGCGAGGTGTCGGACACCATCGAGGTCACCGGCCTCGGCACCAGCGGCCACGCCTCCGGCGTGCTGCTCAGCGTCGAGATCACCCACACCTACCCCGACGACCTGCGGGTGGTGCTGATCGACCCGGACGGCAACGAACACAACGTCTACACGGTGGGCACCCCCGCGGACTACGAGACCGGCAGCGGCCTGTCCATCGCCACGGGCCTGCTTGACGTGCCCGCCCCTGGCCCGGACGGCACCTGGACGCTGACGGTGTACGACACCGCGGCGGCGGACGTCGGCACCCTGGACAGCTGGGCCCTGCTCTTCCCCGCCTGACCCACGGGCGCCCCAGACACACAGCGAGGAGACTCCCATGCCCACGCCCACGTACGGGCTGCGCTACCCGTCCGGCTCCGATGCGCCGGACGGGCCGCAGCAGATCCAGGACCTCGCCGAGGACGTCGAAGACACCCTCGGCGACGGGCACGCGGCGTGGATCAGCTGGAGCCCGATCTGGACTGCCACGGACGTGAACCCGGTGCTGGGTGACGGCTCCCGTTACGGCCGCTATTGCAAGATCGGCCGCACCGTGCATTTCAGCGGCAAGGTCCTCTTCGGGTCCACGACCAGTTACGGCACCGGCTTCTATTCGATGTCGCTGCCGGACGGGCTGCCCACCTCCGCGCTCGGCACCACCCTGTGCCACGCCTATTACTTCGATGCGGACGGGGCGACTGAGGCTGCTAAGCATTACGTCGGAGTCGGCAATATCGCCGCGAGTAATTCCGTCATCGACCGGTTCCGATTCGTGGGCGATATCAATGGATTGCCGTGGAGCCCGACCGCTCCCGTGGTGCCCGAGGCCGAGGACTACATCGTGTTCTCGGGTACGTACGAGACCTCCGTCGCCTAACCCTGGCCCGCCCCGTTCTTACGCTGCGTGACGACGCGGCAGGGTGTCGTGGCCGGGGGTCTATGGGGCACCTCCGGCCACGACTTTGCCTTGACGGCGCGTCATGCCGCGACACGCCGCGCATCGCAGGGGGAGGGGTCTCCATCCCTAGAAATGCGTAAATGGCGTAAGTGGCTGGTCAGAGCATTTCCACACCTGCGGAAGTGGGTGCGTGCGGATGGGAAGTGGGTAAGACCCCCGCCGGGCGTGGCGATCACCGTCGGTAACCGAGAGGGGGGCCTCGTATGGAGTATCTGCCGCTGCAGTATCTATCGCTCTACTACGCGGTCGATGAGAGTGGCGTTGACTTCGCCACGCTTTCTCAGTACGGCGTTCTCGGCATCTTCGCCATTCTCATGATCGCGTTTATCAAGACCATGTATAAGCGCGAGACCGACCGAGCGGATCGGCTAGAGCAGGAGAACCGGGACCTTCACGAGCATATTCGGGAACGGGTCGTGCCGGCACTTATCTCCGTGACCGCCACGATGGAAGACGCCTCTGATCTGCTCGTGGAGATGCACGCCATTGTCCGTGACCTACGGGAGCTTCCGCCTATTCGTCGCCCGCGACGCACATCCACGGAGGGGGACTCGTGACCGAATTCTCTGAGCCGCCACGGCGCGATCCCGAATACCTGGAGCGGCGCCTGAAGCTCGTCCTGGAAGCGATCGAGCAGACGGCCCGCGCGGTCCGCCAAGTCCTCGACGACATCACAGATGGAGACCACGATGGCGCCCCCGATCTCTAAAGACCCGCTGCCACCTTTCGACCCGCCCGAGCCGACCCGACCCAATCCTGCTGGCGTCCTGTCCACGGACCTCAAGAGCCTGGTCAAAGAGCTGGGGAGCCTCCGTGCCGACGTCGAGCGAGCCGACACCCGGCGCAAGCGAGAGAACGGCTACATCCTCGCCGCGGCGGGCTGTCTGGCCATTCCGATCCTGCTCATGCTCGCCATCGCCTGGCAGCAGCTCTCCATCGCCCGCAATGCCCGCACCGCCGCCGAGGGGGCCCAGCGGGCGGCCCACCGGATCGAGGACTGCACCACGCCGGCCGGCAAGTGCTACGCGGACAGCTCCCGGCGTACGGGCGGCGCGGTCGCGAACATCCTGCGCGGCAACGTCGTCATCGCCGAATGCCGCCAGCAGCGCAGTCCGGACACCTCCGTGGCGGCCCAGCGGGAGCTGGAGACCTGCATCACCGACGGGCTGAAGAAGTTCGGCATCACCCTGCCCCCGCCGTAACGCGGCGGCTGAGGACGGCCTCCGGCCGGGTCGAGTCCCTGTCGCCGCGCCCCCTCCGAGGCGCCGCGACACTCCCCGGCCGGGGGTCACACCATCCAGCCCCGTTCCCGGGCATACTGCGCATTATGGACACCCTCACTGGACACGTGACGGCCGAGCAGGTTAACCGCGACATCGTCGAGAACGTGGTCGCCACGGCGGGGTACAACGTCCGCGCCTGGACCCCGCCGGTGCTGCTCGCGATCGGCAACGCCTTCGCCCTCGGCCTGCTGCTCGCCTCGACCAGCTGGCTCGCGGCGGGCGCCGGCTGGCTGCTGGGCGCGGTGGTCGTGCTCTGGCTGTTCGGCCTGCAGCAGGACCACCAGAGCATGACCCTGTCGATGCGCAACGCCCTGGAGCGCCGCTTCGGCCTACCCGAGTACGCGCGGCACCGTAGCGACTACAGCCCGTTCTGGGACCTGGAGTAGCCGTAGTACCCCCCGCACGCCCCCCGTACGGCACGCAGAGCCCCGAGAACGGCTTCGGGCTCCCGGAGTTACCCCCCGGGCCAGACGTGGCCCCTGGGAGCCCTCACAGGCCCCCACCGAGACGCGCTTCCCCGGCGCCTCGGTGGGGGCCTTTTTTGCGTGTCCATGGTGGACCCGCCATGGTCCAGGCCGTGGGCCACGGCCGCGGTCCAGGCGGGCCACGGATTGAGACGCTATGAAACATCATGCAACACGAGCCCTCATACCCGCATGAACCGGATATCCGCAGGTCATGGCCTTGAGCTGCGGCGATGATTCAGACATACCGGAATCTGATTTGGGAGGATCAACATGTGTAACAAAACTAACGCTGACCTGCTGATACGCTTCGGCCGAAACGGCTATCGGGCCATTCCTGGACCGTGGCCACCTGAATCGGAGGACAAAGCATGGCAGAAGCACCTCATCCCCATGGTCCCCGCTGGCGCGTGCGATGGACTCACCCCGACGTCCGCCGCCGCTGGGGGCACGTCCTGGACGACAAGCCTCAGGCTGACCGGTTCAGGCTCTGGGTGGAGAGCCTGGACGGCCGCGTCATGCCGGACGACCCGCGGCTCCTAGATGACTCCTGGGACCCGCTCAGCCGCGGCGTGGCCGACGGCAGGCTGACCTTCGGCGCCTACTTCGAGAGCTATCTCGACGGCGTGGAGTCCGACGCGACGCGCGCCAAGTATCGCGAGCGCATCAACGCCAGGGCGAAGGACTGGCTGACGACCCCGCTCGTGCAGTGCGACAGGGTCAAGCTCGACGAGCTCATCAAGCGCATGAACGGCGAGGACATCACCCCCTCCACGGCCTACAACGCGCTCACGCTCATCTCCGCCGTGCTCTCTGCCGCGTTCGCCGAGCGCAAGATTGACGACCAACCCTTTACGGCGGCGCCCAGTAAACGGCGGCGCAAGATCAGCGTGCGAAAGGTCACCGGCTACGACAACAAGCCGCGGCGAGTGAAGGATCACGAGCTCTACATCCCGCCCCAGGAGTGGCAGAAGCTCCTCGCCGCGGCCAAGGAGCTCGGCACCCGTATTCGCCGTTACGGGCGGAACGACCCGTGGCAGCTCTACTACATGCTCTGGCTCATGACGCAGACCGGCATTCGCATCGGCGAGGCGCTCGCCACGCAGGTCTGCGACTTCATCTACGACGACCCCGAGAGCCCGTTCATCGACTTGTCCAGGACGCGGCAGAGGGACGGCACCTCCGGCCCCACCAAGAGCCGCAAGGACCGCATCGTCGCGGTGTCGCCGGATCTCGGCAAGGAGCTATTCGAGCGCTACTGCGAGGGCCGCGAGCCCGGCGCCGCGTTGTTCCCCGCCTCTATTCGCGGCGACCTGGGATGGCGCTACGAGAACTGGTACGGGCACCGCTGGAAACGACTCCTGAAGCTCGCCCGGGAGGAGTTCGACTTCAATCCGCGGCTGAAGATCTACCCGCACGCTCTGCGGGCCACGTACATCACCTGGTCTTTCAACGACGGCGTACCTGCCCGCGACATCGCCGAGCAGGTCGGGCACACCTCCGAACGCATCACCCGGGGCTATGACCTCGGCTCCGACCGCCGCGCCGTACGCGCCTTCCAGAGCAAGATCCGCCCCGAGTAATTCCACTGCGTGTCGCTACCCACCAAGACTCCGTCGGTGCCTTAACGTGGCCGACGGAGTCTTGTCTTAATTACATACCTGTTCCACAGCCCGCCTTATGTAACGCCGATCCCCGTTCCGGGGTAAGGGGGTTAAGGGGGGGGATAGGTCATATCTATAACTAGATGGGTTTACTGCCCAGCCATCTGCCACGTCTCATTTCCCAGCCCTGCTCCTCACTTCCGAGCCATTCCCGAGACCCTTAAAAGCCTCTGACCAGTCATTTCCCTCACTTCCACACTTCCCAGGGTGGTAAGGGGGTGGGGGAGAGAGGGGCCTGTGGATAAGGCTGTGGAATTCAGCTGTGAGCGAACGGGGCTTGACGAGGGTGGCACGGCGACCGGAAGCAACCGGACGTAGACAGCCCTAAGCGTGGGCGTGGTGAGCACTCTGCCCGTTTTGACGGGGTAAGGGTTGGTTCCGACACGTCAATTTGCGGTGGTTCGGCGCCTTGCATCCCGTTCGTGACAGGGGTTAGGTAGGACACCTCAGCCACGCACCGTTATCACGGGCTCGCGCTCTGCGAGGTCCCGTTCGCCCATATATGACCGTTCGGGGGATACATCCATGTCTTCTGCCGCCACGCCCGCCCCGGGCGAGTACCTGACCATCGCCGAGCTCATCGAGCGCTGGCACACCAGCCGCACCACGGTCTGGCGCTGGGCCAAGTCCGGGATCCCCGGCACCGCCATGCGCCTCAACCCGGTGAAGTTCGGCCGGGCGGTGCTCTTCCGCCGCGCGACTGTCGAGCACATCGAGGCCGCCCTCACCGCGGCCTCCGCCCCCGCTCGCCCCGTTCGCCGTCGTCGCCGGAGCGCGGCATGACCACCGCCGAGGAGATCCTGCGCAAGGAACTCGACGCCACGGGGGCCCGGATCTACGCCCGGCTCCGCGAGCTGCGCGAGGAGAAGCGCGCCATCGAGGCGTTGGAGAAGCAGGCCGTGGAGGAGTTCAAGGCGTACATGGGCCTGGCCTCCGTCGCCACGATCGACGGCGCCCCCGTCGCCAGCATCAGCCACGTCTTCCGCGAGAGCTTCGACGTGGCGAAGGCGAAGAAGGACCCCGTCTACGCCGAGATGCTGCGGGCCTGCTCCACCACGAGCTCCTATGTCACGGTCAGGTTGGTGTGAGCACCGATGTGGACAGCCCCGCTGTGGCTGGACCCGCGAGCGTGGCCGTGGGTGAAGGAGCGGCTGGTGAGGGCTGGGCAACGGTTCCGGACCCGTCCCCGGCCCTGCGAAGCATGCAGGTCGATGCTCATGCACTCGTCCTCGGGGAGGCCCTGCGAGACCGGATCATCACCTTCGCCGCGACCGAGCCCCGCTCGCTCCAGGCTGCCGTCGGCTTCAGCGAACTGGGGCAAGCCTGCGACCGACGACTGGCCTATCGGGCTCGCGGCACATCCCCTGTACATCATCCCGACCCGCTCGCCGCGCTCACCGGAACCGGACTCCACCACGTCCTCGCCGAAGGCTTCGCCCGACTCGACGAGCACGTGGGGCGTTACCTGATCGAGCAGCGCGTCAGCTACCGCGGCACCTACGGCACGGTGGACCTGTTCGACCGTCGCTTGCGGACCGTCATCGACTGGAAGACCTCGACCGTCCGCAACATCGGCCGGATCCGCCGCGAGGGACCCACCCACGCTCAGCGGGTCCAGATCCACGGTTACGGCTCGGCTCTGGCCGAGGCCGGTCACGACGTGGCGCACGTGGCCCTGGTGTGGCTGCCACGCGACGGCTCGCTGGACGACATGCACGTCTACCGCGAGCCGTTGGACCGCACCGTCATCGACGCCGCCATCGACCGCTTCATCGGCATCTGCGACTCCCCGCACCCGGCCGACGTGCCCGCGGTGCCCGGCCCGCTGTGCCGGTGGTGCCCGTTCTTCGACCCGACCAGCAAGAACAACGACACGTCGTGCCCCGGCACGGCTACCCCAACCCAGGAGATGGCGTGACTATGACGACCGACTTCCCGACCACCGCCGACGCCTTCGCCGGGCCGCCGCCCGCGCAGGGCTTCTTCAGCCCCAGCAATCACAAGAACGCCCTGGCGCTGTTCGTGCCGAAGGCGTTCGAGCCCAGCAAGGTGATGCCGTTCGGCACCCGCGACTGCACCACCGCGGCCGTGTTCATCCTCGTCGGGGAGGGGGCCGGTGCCGAGTGGCCGGCGGCGGAGATCACCGGCGTGCGGATGAGCGGCCAGCTGGCCAGCTGCATCGGCCAGAAGGTCCTCGGCCGGATCGTCGAGCAGGGCTCGGGGGCGAAGAAGCCCTTCGTGGTGGCCACGCCCACCGCCGAGGACATCGCCCTGGCCAACACCTGGCTGGCCGCGGGCAACAACGCCGCCAAGGTGGCCCGCGCACTGCGTGCCGCCGAGGACGGCGCGGAGGGCTCGGCCAGGCCGACTGCCACGTCCGGCGACATGCCGGCGCCGCCGCCGGTGACCCGCGCCGATGACGACCAGCCGACGTACTGATGGCCCCCACCCCCGGCGAGGTGATCACCGTCGCGATCGCGGACGTGCCGCCCGACGCCGAGCTGCTGTTGCCGCACGAGGCCGCGCGCATGTTGCGGCTGGACGCCAAGACCTTGAGCCGCTGGCACAAGGCGGGGTACCTGGCCGCGGTGGTGCTGCCGACCGGTCACCGCCGGTTCTGGCGGTCCGACATCGAGGCGATCCTGCGCGGTGCCTACCGCACGCCTCGCCCGGTGCCGGCCACGCGTGTCGAGGGCCAGCTGGAGCTTCCGCTGGGTGAGCCGTGAGCGCCAAGCAGACGCCAACGGTGAGCTGCGACGGGTGCGGCGAGATCGTCCGCGAAGGCGTCGGAGCATTCAGGTCCGTGCATGAGGCCCGCCACTTCATGGCCGTGCACCGTGGGTGGCGTTACGTACCCGCGCCCGTCAAGAGCGGGGCGGGGCAGTGGCCCTACGAGGACTGGTGCCCCGAGTGTTTCGCGCGTAGCGAGCAAGCCCTCAGCTAGCACATGCAACGGGGCCCGGTTCGCCGCCGGGCCCCGCCACCTAGCCGATCCATTCAACACGTCGTCCGTCTCAGGAGTGATTATGCCCAATCAGGACCAGAGCGTCCACCCCGACACAGTGCGAGACATCCACGATGTTGCGTCCCACTTCAGCCACGCCAAGCCGGAGGGCGGCGGCTACCGGCTGCGCTGCACCGTCCACGACGACCGGCACGCCTCGGTCATGCTCAACGTTGGCCGCAACGGCAACCTCGTCCTGCACTGCCACGCCGGGTGCGCGACCTCGGACATCCTCGCCGCGGTGGGGCTGACGATGGCCGACCTGCGTGGCGAGGCGCACGCCACCATCACGCCGCTGCGCACCGGCGTGGTCGCGCGCTACGACTATGTGGACAGCCTCGGCGAGGTGGTGCGCACCAAGGTGAAGGCGGTCAAGGCCGACGGCCGCAAGACGTTCTGGTGGGAGCCGCCGGGCTCGAACGACCTGCTGTACCGGTTGCCGCAGCTCCGGGAGGCGATCGAGGCGGGCGCGACCATCCACATCACCGAGGGCGAGAAGGACGCCGACACCCTCATCGCCGCGGGCTTCGTCGCCACGACGGGGGGTGGTGCGGGGACGTGGCTGCCGGAGTTCACTGGCCAGCTCCGTGGTGCCAAGGAGATCGTCGTGGTGGCCGACGACGACGAGCCCGGCCACAAGCACGCCACGAAGGTGGCCCAGGCCCTGACGAAGGCGGGCCACGACGTACGGGTGGCGCTACCCATGAAGGGCCACAAGGACGTCACCGAGGTGGCTGAGGCTGGGCACGCCCCGCTGGACGGGTTGCGTTGGCTGGGCGGCGAGCCCGAAGGCATGGTCACCGTCATGTCCAGTGTGGCACTCTCCCCCGCGCGGTGGGCCTGGCGCCGGCACTTCGCGACCGGCGCCATCAGCTACATCGAGGGCGACCCCGGCGCGTCCAAGTCCACCGTCACCTGCGACCTCGCCGCTCGTTGGAGCACCGGGCGGGACATGCCGGATGGCTCGCCGAATCCGTTCGGGGGGGCGGTGACCGTCGCCATGCTGACCGCGGAGGACTCGCTCGAACACACGATGGGCCCACGCCTGTACGCAGCGGGGGCGGACATGTCCAAGGTCGTCACCATCAACTGCGGCCCCGACGGGTCCCCGTTCAGCCTCGGCGGGGACGACCACTTCGACGCTCTGCGTGCCGCGCTCAAGGCGCGCAAGGTGCGGGTGCTCGTCATCGACCCGCTGCCGGCGTTCCTGTCCGACAAGACCGACAGCTTCAAGGACGCCTCGGTCCGCGTCGCGATGCTGCCCGTGTCCATGCTCGCCATGGAGCTGGACATGGCCGTGATCGTGGTCAGGCACTTCAATAAGGGCACCGGCGGCAAGGCCATCCACAAGGGCGGCGGCTCCATCGGCTTCGCCGGTGCCGCGCGGGCGGTGTTCCAGGTGTCCAAGCACCCGGACGAGGACGGCCAGTGTATCTGGACCAACGCCAAGAACAACCTCGCCCGCGCGCAGGTCTCGCTTACCTATCAGCTCGTTCAGGATCACCGCGTCCGCGAGCTGGACTCGGAGTTTGAGATCGCCCGCATTGAGTGGCTGGGCACGTCCGAACTGGACGCCCAGCAGGTGCTCGACGCCGTGCCCGACGACACGGCTCAGGACTACTACGACGTGATGCTCCGCGTCGCCGCGGACGGCGTGCCCAAGGCGTGGGACACGTACAAGGAGGTCCTTGCCAAGGCGGGGCTCAGTATCCGCGCCGCCGAGGACAAGCACCGCAAGAAGGTGCTGCGCAAGGTGTTCGACTCGACCGGCAACGCCGGGTGCAAGTGGGTGGCGATCAACGCCCCCGCCAAGCCCGAACCCAAGCCCCCCCGCAAGGCCAAGCCAAAGCCGGCCAAAACTCCCGCACCGTCGCCGGAGTCGGTCTGCGAATCCTGTGGCCGCGGCCCGGCCGTGTACTTCGCCGCGCCCGTGTCGGAGTTCCGCTGCATGGCTCACGCCCCGGCGGTGCGGTGATGACCGAGCCGAAGTACACACCGACGCTTGCCCGTGGCGCGTTCGTGGGCAGGCGCTGGCATGCGTTCAACGAACTGTGGCCCGACGACGCTCCGGAGCCACGGCTTTGCGTGGTGTGCAAGACCCCGACCGTGTGGAAGCGGCCACGGAAGCGGGGTGCCGCAACCCACCCCATGTGCGAGGGCACCATCTTCGACACCGCGACCGACGAGCTGTACATGAAGGCGTTGTTCATCGTCGCCGCGACGTTGGGCGCCGCCGTCATCGATGCCACGGAGGCCGAGGCGAAGCCGGAGCCCGAGCGCCGCACCCGCCCGTTCGGCCGCGACGGCGCGGGTTGTGAGCTATGTGGACGTAACTACGCCGCGCTATGGGTGGGCGCCCGTACCTGGCGTTGCCCCAAGCACCCGCCCGCAGACGACACGTATCGGAGAAGGACGTGGTGAGAGCATGAGCACTGCCTCCCGCAAGGGCTACAGCGCTGAGCACGCGATCGAGTTGCTGCTGAACGAGCGCGGCCTCGACGCCACGCGGCCCCGGGCTGGCCGGGCCCAGGACTGCGGCGACTTCGGCGGGGTGCCGATGGTGATCAGCGCCAAGAACTGGGCCGACCTGCGGCTGGCCACGTGGGTCACCGACCTGGAGCGGCTGGTGCTCAACGCCGACGCCCGGTCCGGCGTGGTCTGGCATAAGCGCAAGGGCCGCGGCGACCCGCGGGACTGGTACGTCACGACGACGGGGCGGCTGTACCTGCCGCTGCTCGACCTGGCATCAGATGCGGGATGGGATCTGCTGTGAGCGACGCGATGGGGGACACCGCCGAGCAGGTGATCGCCTTCACCGAGTACGCCGTGCGCTTCGCCGACGGACGGTTGTCCTCACCGATGAACCGCCGCGAGGCGCTGTCCCGGGTGGTGGCGTACAACCAGGTCGTCGGCTCGCCGAGCTACACCGCCGAGCTGGTGGCGCGCACGGTCACGCCGTGGCGCCTGGCGCGCGAACGGGAGGCACGGTGACGGTCATCCGGTATGCGCTGCGCTGCGGCGTGGACGGCTGTATCAACGACACCGACGGCTTCAGCACCTGCTGCAGCAGCTGCTGGGGGAATCGCCTACTGATCCGGGTCCAGCTGCCGGGGCTGTGGCTTCGGCTGCACGGCCAGCTCCCGCGAGGCGCCGCAGGGCTGAGTGAGGGTGTGTCGCGCCCCCGCCCTGGTTCCCGGCCGCCGCTACAGGTCCACATCCTGGACGCCCTGTCCGCGGTGGTGCGCCGGCTCGTCGGCTGGGCCGATGCCTGCCTGGGCATGGAGGGTCCACTGGAGACCGAGCATCGGCGCCAGGGGGTGATCCTGCTGGACGCCATGGTCGCCCTGGACCGCCACGACGAGGCCCTGCGGACATCCTCGGCCGCGTGCCGGTACGTGATGGCGCTCGGGCAGATGCACCGCCAGATGACGCTGCTGGTGGGGCTGGAGCCGAGCCGCACCAGGCTGCCGATGCCGTGCCCGGCGTGCGACCAGAAGTTTGTACCGCTCTATCGCGACAGTGAACGGCAGTGCGTGACCTGCACGCTGTGCAGCCACGTGGCTCCCGACGCAGTCTGGATAGGGCGGTTGCTCAACGACGCCGCCCGTAGCTCCACGTAGGGGCTGCGGTCATCCTAAGTAGGCGAAGGGGTCCCCCAAGTCGCCCAGATTGTGCTTCACTGCCACTCATCGGAACCGGCACATCACCCGTACCGACCTCGGGAGACAACGTCATGGCTGTAGCCAGAACCAACGCAGGGGCGTGGATGGATCGCCGCGAGGCGGCTCGCTGGCGGCTATCGAACAAGGCCCTGGACCGGATCGCCGAGTACGGCTTCGACGAGGTGGATGTGTACGCGGCGGTCCTGTCCCCGCATACGACCAACCCCGGCCACACCCCCGGCACGGTGGTGCGCACTCGGGGCAACGTCTCGGCGGTCGTGGACCCGGAGACCTACGTCGTGATCACGGTGATGGGCGCCTACGGTGCCCGGCCCCCGCTGAACCAGCGGGCCGTGTATCCGGATCGGGTGCTCACGCCGGTGCCGCCCGCGCCTCCGGCAAAGACTGCGCCGAAGCCGGTGGTCACCGAGGACGAGCCGTACGTCCACGACGTGCGCGAGATCAAGAACATGGCGGCCCGGATCCGCCTGCTCTCGGCCACGCACGCCGAGGAGGTGCCGGACTGTCCGAAGTATTGGCTCGGCTCGGTCTGCCTGCCACGTATGCGGGACTACCCGGGCCGGTGGGCCCGCCTGGTGGTGGCTCCGTATGCCTCGGTGGCGCAGGCCCTGGCTGAGCAGATCGGCAAGCAGTGTCAGGTGCACGGCGATGAGGTGGAGATCGTCGTGCGTGGACCCCACATCTATGGCAGGAGCCTGTGAGTACCGCGATGGAGACCAAGCCCCGCAAGCAGACGCCGGTCGGCGGCGCCCCGCCTCAGCCCCAGTACGAGATCATCACCCCCGAGCTGGCCGCGAAGTGGCTGGACGACAACCTCGGCGAGGATCACAACCGGCCGCTGCGGGCCGAGCGTGCCGCCGGGTTCGCCCGTGACATGGAGACCGGGAACTGGCACGACAACGGCGAGACCGTCAAATTCGACTGGAACGGCCGCCTGGTGGACGGCCAGCACCGCCTCGCCGCGATCGTCAAGGCCGGGCTGCCGATGTCCATGCTGGTGGTGCGCGGCGTCGCCCCCGACTCCATCCACACCATCGACATGGGTGTGGCGCGGCGGTACTCCGACGTGCTGAAGATGAACGGGGTGCGTAACCCCGCCACGATGGCCGCCCTGGAGCGGCGCCTGTACCTGTGGCACAAACACGGGATCAAGGCAGGCAAGGGCTCGGCCCGGGGCAGGACCCCGACGGTGGCGGAGATGCAGGCGTTCCGCGCGAACTACGAGCAGCTACTCGGCTACGCCCTGGATCGGGCGCTGGATGTGAAGAAGAAGGTCCCGAAGGTCTCCGCCGCGACCTACGGCACCGCCTACATCCTGTTCGCCGAGATCGACGCCCCCGCCGCCGACAAATTCTTCGACCTGCTGATGACCGGCGCCGGGCTGACCCACCGCGACCCGGTCCTGGTGTTGCGTGACCGGCTCCAGGATGCGAATGGACAGTTCGTCGCCCGGCGCACCGGCGAGGACGAGAAGCTGGCCCTGATCATCCGCGCCTGGAACATCTGGCGAGCCGGTGACAAGGTGTCGCAGATCCTGATCAACCCGCATGGCAAGCCCCTGACCGACGAGACGTTCCCGGAGCCGAAGTGACCAAGCCCGTGCCCAACCACGCCCCGATCCTCGACCCCGCGTCCAGCCTGCCGGTGCCCCTCCCAGACGGCGCCACGATCAAGCAGGCGGTTGAGATCGAGGACCCACTGGAGCGCACCCGCAACCTGTATCAGCTCTCGCTGCGCTATCGAGAGCTGGGCAAGGAGGCACTAGAAGCGGCCAAGGTGGCGGCCAACGACGCCAACGCGGTGGGCCACGTCTTCGGCAAGGTGGCCGCCTACGCCGGGGCCGCGTCGGCGTCGTCCCTATCCAAGGCCAAGCGATAGCCGCCCGGCACACGCACTATTACGCCAATCCTGAGCATGGGACCTGGCAGCGTTACCAGTACAAGTACTACCGCTGTCGATGCGACCCATGTATAGCGGCGAATACCGCGTGGATGCGTGAGTACCGACTACGGCGCCTCGTCGAGGCTTACGCCCGGGGGCAGTCGTAGCATGTGGACATGCCGCTGCCTGATGTGCTATTCACCGCCGCCGAGGCAACGCCCCTGCTCGGCCTGAAGAACCCACGCACCATCCAGCAATGGGTCCGCCGCGACAAGCTGCGCACCGCCGGGTTTACGTCCAGCGGTGCGCAGCTTTTTGCCTGGCCGGACCTCGTCGCCGCGCGCACCACCCGAGCATGCGCGCGTCCAATTGACCCGATTCGTTCCGTGATGCATGCTCTTTCCTAGCGTGGCACCTCCTTCGGTTCGTCCGCAGTAGAGGTGCCACGCGTGCGGGGGGCGTGCGCGCACGTCCCGGGCCCCGGTCCACCCGTGCAGCCGACCGGGCCCGAGCCGGTCTGAGGCCGCGCCTGGT
>WUUC01139813.1_pt1 | contig 26173 bp, 32 predicted proteins | sample 6278441 | NCBI WGS metagenome assembly WUUC01 (sample SAMN13675441, study PRJNA597444) | soil metagenome | isolation source: soil | place: USA: Washington | collected 2017-10 | reverse complement strand
GCCAGTTTCTTGCCGGCACTGCCTGAAAACGCTCGGTTACACCCACACTGATCCGCGAAGACCCAAAAAAATAGGAGATCCAGCGCGAGTCCCCCATCACAGAGTCGATATAGTCGTCCGGTATATGCCAAGGCAGGTCGTACTTGTCGCGGATTTCGCCATCAAAGTCGTAGATCCCGCTGCAAAGCTTGTCTAGCCATTCCCTGCGGGAGTACGGCATGTTTCGGGCCGCGAGCCACAGACGGAGCAGATAGACCGGGTTACTCAGTTCCTCGTCGGTTGCAAGATAGACAACACGGCTCATAGCGACTTCCTCAAGTTGAAGGAAGAACCGCGTCCGGTTCAGGAATTCAGCTATGCATAGCGGCCTGCCTCCGTCGGAAATGGCTTCGTCGGGAGGCATCTGAAGTAGATGTCAGCCGATCTGCTGTCAGCATTGACTACTTAATTGACTCGCGACTCCTGTCAGAATGCTTCAGTGATCTACCGTTCGACGACACATAAGCCGTTGGTAGAACTAGCTTTTCTTCTCAATGCGTCGCACATAAGCAGCGACCAGTGCACTCTTGACTGAATTGACAAGGTGTCGGCGCTGTCAGAGCTGCGATGAGCCGGAGGTCTCCGCGCGAGCCATCCGGTTAGGAGCCGCGCGTCACGCCCACTCGGGGACCGCGCGGGCTCCGTGCGCCCCACGGCTGCGTCTCACTAACTAGACCGACAGAACCGGACGGCTGCCGACGGGCGCTTCACGTGGGCTGCCGGCAAGCTCATTGAGCTTGAAAGAGGGGGGGAATCACGAAGGGGATATGCAGCCCGCCGGAAGGATGGAGCAGGAAACAGTCACTGCCCCGCACCTACTGCTTCGCCAGGAACTGACCGTCCCAGCGCCCCTTCCAGCTATGGAATCAGCTTCGACAGTCGGTATGGCAACCGACACCGTCATCTTCACCTACAAGAGAGCGAACCCATTGGGCTAGCGCCCCCACCCAACGGCGACGATTTTCCATCTTCGGAAAAACATATTGACATAACAGTAAAAATGAGATAGCGATAGGTTCCGATCAAACAGAAGCCCAGTTCAAAGCAAAGAGAAAGACTTAGGGAATGAGTTACATTGAGGACAACAGAGAGCTCGTTACCGCTCTTGTGTCGAGAAAGATCAGCGTAACAACTACAATTTCAGAAGTAGAGTGGAGGCTCTTCGAGATTGCATGTCATGCCTTCGACATACCCTCGGAAAAGCGCAGCGAGATTCTAGCAGCCGCAGTATTCAACCTCGCGGCAGGCATCATCCGCGACGGCGGCGAGGACTTCGACTATCTGGCACATCTTAGGGATTTTGCGATTGGCCAGATGATAGACAGGGAGCGCGGCTGGCCAAATGGACGCCCTTCACCTGACGCAGTTCAGTTTGATTGATCCTGGTTTATCAGTTGCTGTTCTCTCTGCAAGGTTAGGCGCACCTAGTTAGGCTTTTCTGGCATCTCGGGGCCAACCATATCTCGTCGAGTAGCAGCGGCTTCCGACCTCAGCACATCCACCAGCGGAAGAAATCCGTCGAAAATTTTTGAATTATCTGCCTTCGGCCGTTTTTCGGCCACTCGTATTTTTGCGTCGGCTATAACGCCCATATCATGCGCGACAATGAATTGAGAAACTACACCCCTCAGGTTTTTGCCGGGTAAGCTTGCCAGCCATAGAAATACGCGCACCGTTTTCTCGGGGCTAAGGCCATAATCTGGAGCTCTTCTCAAAGTATCGCCGTTCACCACGACAAGAATCCGGCCGCGCTTGAGCACAAGATTCCGCTTAAACACTTTCTCGTATCTTCCGACCTCCTTTACCATGTTAAACATGATGAGGTCGTTTCTTAAGTAGTGCGGATCGTCTCTACTAGCCGTACGTGAAAAAAATTTGCTGATCTGATCCAGCAACTTTCTCAGTGGATCGTCTTCTGACGTATACACTTCTTCGAGAACCCAGTCCGTTGAGACCGGAAGACGTTCGGTGCTTTCCGCGGGCAGACTGCTCAGTAGCAGGATTGGGTCAGCTAGGTCCGAAGAACGTTCGACGTTTCCCGCGGGCATATCGCTCGGCTGCATAGGTGGATCAGCTAGACCCGGAGAACGCTCGACATCTGCTGCAGGCAGATCGCTCAGTAGCGCAGGTGGATCACCCAAACGCGCTCGCATTGTCTGTAGACGAATGGTCTTGACCAACACAGTAAGCAAAAGCGCCGTAATGAACACGAATACACACTTGAGAGCAATGCTCAGAAATCCAGTTACAAAAATTCCCGCCCTACACCCAGGCTCCGCAGTACTATTCTCCCAGCCGCTCGGGGTCCAGCTTTTCTCTGGTCGATGCTCGAATCGACTCTTGTATGCATCAAGCTCTTTACACCCGAACAAAGGCTCAAGAAGGACCTCATTCGTCCCCTTGACTGGGTGCACATGCCAGTATTCAAACTCGTCTGATCCCTTCCCCAGAACGATGAGTAAACTTATTGATCCGGCGACCACGAGTAGCGCTCGTAACATAGATCGCTCTATACGGAGATGAACTCCTATCGCAACTCCCGAAGCCGCCGCACAAACAGCGAGTGCCGCAAGTATCCAAGGGCTGGGAAATTGCAGGAGATTTATCAAGCCGTCAGTAAGCGAATACTCGCTACCGTTCACAGCTAAGTTCTCCGCTGACGATTTTTCTTAGATAGACCTCACGGCGATAGTAATACTGACCGCAATCCACCAAGAGAACATATTCCGACTGATTAAACTCTTCTTCATGCCCGTCCGCAACATACGGGTTTCTCTGAGAGAGGAAAGCCTCCGTTTCCTTGCTCTTCGCGAGCGGACGATAGCCACCTTTCAGTCGATCGTTCTCCGGCAACAGAATCAGGTAGTACTCCAGATGTGGCTTCTTCGAGGTGTACCTAACAGAGGCATTGCGTATGTCTCTACCGAACTGTGTTGCGCAACTGGCGAGGAGAATTGCGCACAGCGGCACTGTGCACAAAAGAGTGATGAGCTTTCTTTCCGGCGGCACTTTCATCTTGGGCGCTCAATGTAGAATGCGAACACAACATCCCTGAGAAAGTCGTCCCCGTTCATCGGGTCCGGCGCGGTCGATAGCGATGGATCGAGAAACCTTACTTTCGCCAAATGAGCCCGATGATCCATTCTATGGATATCTGCAACCGCATCGTAGTTTCCACCCGGCCTGTAAGTCACGCCTGTAACCACAACAGTGTGACCTCCCTCGGTTTCCTGACGCCCCACGATCACGGGATTCTTGTTGATAATCGCCAGAATGAGCTCCCATGTTGACCTCACAATCTTGATTTTTCCGGTTCTGTTTTTTCCATCTGCTGATCGCTCGGTCAACTCTATCGCGGCACCTGTGTGCTCGCCCGTCGGCAGTGAGCCAAACTGATGACTGCCGACGTTGAAATTTGCTTGAGTCTGCGACGACACGACGGGTTGCTGTGGATGTGGCGTACCATAAGTAGAGTTAAAGTCAAAATGAACGCCTAGGAACTCACGCGACAGCTCGCCAAGGTCAACAGTCATGTACTGCTTGGACGGAAATTTTCCGAGCCATACACCGCCCTTACCGTTCGCGTAAAGATTCGACGCCGCGAACAGCATTTGATTAAGTGACGCCGTTTTTGATCGCTTTCGACGGCATGACGACCGGAGTGTGTCGACAAATTGCTTTTCCGTGTAAGGGTAGCCTAGGTACTTGAATGCAGTTTCTAGCGATGCTGCCCAGCATGTATCGGGGCTGCTTTGCACAGCGTGAAACCTACTGACTTCGCCGAGATCATTGACAAGTTCGGGAGCTTGGCGATTCCAGCTAGTTGGTTCTTTGCTTGACGCCACAAATGGCTTAAACCCACGCGCATGATCAAATTCTGCCAGCTCTCGATCAAGCGCTTGCCACCGTTCGTCGTTCTCAGAGCCTGATATTCGAGCGAAGTAGTGATCGATCGCTTGTTTTTCCGCCTCGTCACGTTCGGCTTTGTTCTTGCTATTGAGTTTCTTAAGGTTCGCCTCACTTTTTTGGCGCAAGTACTCGCGATGCCCAGCCCCTTGATCGCGTATGTACGCTATATGCCTATCGCCTTCAGCCCGAATGAACTCAATAGCATCGTTGAATTTCTTCCCTGTCGCGAGCTGGTAGTAAGTGGTCGATTCCTCGCCTGATCCGTTGAACAGCGGCTGTTCGATTTCATACATTCCAGCGCAGAGCTCTTCTTCTAGGTACTGCTTGTTGGTTTCGATGGTTACCTGATCGCCGCTGCGTCGTATCGAACAGGCAGATACTGCGGCGCAGACTAGTAGGACTCCTAGAGCCGGTAGCGCTCGACGGCAACAATCGAACATCGAATGCGTCCTCAATTTGCATGGGCGGTCGTGATACAAGGTTTCGTGGCTGACACTACGGCGGATTCGTGATGTTTAGGTAACCCGCCGCAGTGTTGTCAGCGCCTAACGGCTGCGACGACGTAGCGCGCGTGTTCTCACGGAATTGGGGAAATGGGTATACCTGCCGCGTCATAGCTCAACCTCTCATCGACATGACTTCCTCGTTCACCTGAGGGACAGTGCGCGGCTTAAGGTCCTGGGCGACACATTCAGGCTCTTCGCAACGCGAGAGAGAGCGGGATCTCCGTCATTGCTCAGCATATCCCGAGCCCAAGCAACGCTCGCGTCGGAAAGTCTCCGCGGGCGGCCTAGAACTTTTCCTCGCCGACGAGCGGCTCGCAACCCTTCCTTGGTTCGCTCGCTGATGAGCTTGCGTTCCAGTTCTGCGAAAACGCTTCGGATCTGAAACATCGCATGTCCCGTGGGCGTGGACGTATCGATAGGGTCGGTTAGAGAGCGAAAGCCGATGCCGCGCTTCTCAAGTAGCTCCATCGTTTGCAGCGACTGCTTGAGCGATCGGAACGCCCGGTCGAATTTCCAGACGGTCAGCACGTCACCCGGGTTCAGTACTTCTAACGCCGCCTCGAATCCTGGCCGCCGCTCAGCTATCGCGGAGACACCCCAGTCCTCAAAAATCCTTTCGCACCCGCTTTCCCGGAGAGCCGCGAGCTGCATGTCCAAATTTTGCTCTTCCGTGCTTACGCGCGCGTAACCTACATTCGCCATGGCAAACCTACTTTCGTGTTCATCGCTATCCCTCTCGACACGGGTTGCGCCGATCAGTCCGACGGCGTGACGGTCGCTTGAAGAAAACGACCGTTTTTGTCCGCCATGATTTCGCACTCCCCTGTCCCGCTCTGACCCATACAGAATGCCGCTTGCCGCCAGCGTTGCAGTTCCTGCATCGCCTTGTTTCAATCGTGTCAGAAACGGTCGTTTTTGGCATACCGCGGCTCGTGCGACGACTGCAAGAGCAATCGCGTTTCTGGTTGCGATGGTATGCAGCGTTCCCGCATTCGCTGAGGACGCTTCGACGAGCAGCTTCCTGAAGCTCACCAAGGAACAGCGCTACTGGTGGATTCATGGCGCGGTCACGACGACCGCGCACTTGATCGCGATGCACGACAAGCAGAAGGGCGACTGCGCCGCGAAATGGTTCCTTGAGAACAAGGCGGCGAAGCAGGAAGTGATCGAGCAGACGATTGCTGGCAGCCCAACCGTGCTGCCGACAACCGCCGTTCTTGCCCTGTTGACGCGCGCCTGTGGCGAGTTGCTTCCTCGATGAATTAATTACTTATTAATTTTTTCACCCTAGAATTGATACAGCGAGCAACAAGCGTGGAGCATCGTTCTTGGTTGGCAGGCGTGAAGATGAGGATCGGAGAGACGGCATGGCGCTCGATAGCCTGCCACGCTGGCTGCGCGATCTCATCGAGTACAACGACGAGCTCGCGGGTCGTGACAATGGCCGGATGCAGCGCTTTCTTCTATCCGAGGACCGTGAAAGCCGCAGGACTGGTGAGAAGAAGCAGCAACGCCGCTTTGATGAACTCTTGAGACTTTTGCAGAACCCGCTCTACGCGAAGCTCTACTACCAAGCTGTCGAAACCATCGACCGCGTGGACGTCGCCACAGATCGCGTACGGCGAAAGCTGGAACGAGAGCACGAAGCCGCCGCCGATCATCTGAGCAGGCTCAGGGCCGGAGCGGCAGAGTTGCCGGACGGCAGGAAGGTTTTTCGTGCGAAAGACGGTCGCCTGGTCGCGGAGGACGGCACGGATGTCACCGACCGCAAGGAACACATCACAGGGCTTTCCCCGGACACGGCGAGTTGGGAAAATTTCAGGGCCGCACAGGAGCATCTTGATGAAATCCGGCGTCAGCAGCGCGAGATTGACAACTACATGCGCGAAGTCATTGAGCCCGCTCGGGAACGTCTGCGTGATCCCGAAAATCCGATGACGCCCGACGAACTGCGCGAGTTCCAGACGAAGGCGATGGACGCGGCTCCTACACACTTACGGAGCGAGCTCGACAACCTGCGTACAGAGGAGAACAAGATCACGACAGCTTCCCCCTCAGCAGCAGATGGGTATGTCGGCCCGGCCGGGCTCAACGCACCTGACCTGTTCGCGCAGTTTGAGGCCGCAAATCCCGCCAGCAACAGCGACGCATTAGCTCCACCCGCGGCGGAACCCGCGAAACCGCGCGAGCCGTACGGCTCGCAGGCAACGAAGTTGCCTGCGACAGCTCCCAAGGTCATCTGAACAGGTATTGGCTGCAAGAAACTCCTCGCGTCCGCCTGGATACGTATTTAGAGACGCCGTATCAGGCGGCGGTGATCGTCGGGTAGCCGCTCAAATCCCAGATGCTCATAGAACGATGCCGCAGTCTCGTCCTTCGCGTCGACGACCATCAAATGACCGACGATTTCCGAGCGGGCAGAACGCAGCAGTGCGTCGACGACCAGCGCGCCGCCTAGGCGCTTGCCCTGATGTGCGGTGGCAACGGCAAGACGGCCCAGCAGTACGGCGGGGACGACGGGATAACGTGGCAGATATTTGACCCTATCCGGAGATAGGCGATCAAGAGCAATCGAGGTCGCGGCCAGGGTATAGAAACCCGCGACGCTGTTGTCCTCGCCGACGGCCACGAAGCAGTATGCAAGACGACGCTTGATGTCCTGCGTCACTTGCTCGCGGAAATAACGCTCCAGCTCAGCCGCGCCACAGGAGAAATGCTTACGATCATGCTTGCCCAGCGGCTCAATCCTGTACGTCATTTGCTGGCGCTGACCAGCTCTTTATGCGCTGCCAATGCTCGTTCAAGCGCGTCGTTGATCTGAACAGGAGCGCTGAGCACGGCTGCGATGCGTTCTTGGTCGGCCAGCGACAAGCGGATAATTTGAGCTTCCTCGATCGTGCGCTCGGCAGCCGCGCGGGCGGCAGCGACGACGAAATCGCTCACACTCCGCCCTTCAATCTCGGCGGCGCGTTTCACGGCGGATAGCACGTCGGGCGCAATACGCGCTTCAAGGCGCGCGGCTCGGTTGGTGTCGGAAGGGGTAGGCATCATCGGAACCTCTCAATCTCCTTTAAATGTACGGCATTTTACCGTACATTTCAAGAAAAAAGTGTAAGCGCTCGATTAAGTCGATTTCCGCTGACCTCCGACACGGGGAGAGGATCTATGGTCGGGCTAGGCGATCCTCAGCATTGCCTCCCTTGCACGCCTCCAAGGCGGCTGGTAGCTGATCGCTCTTCACTCACGGTGAAACGCGATGACTCGCCATCCGGCAGTCACCCGCCTAGAAAATCGCCAACCGGGGAATAGCGTAGAAAATGAGTTTCTACCCTGCGAGCGCAATTGCCGAACAGCTCACGCGGCGGGGAGCCAACTGGTAGCCAGCTATGACCGGCTCGGATTAATCAGCGGGACAGCTCGAATGGATCGGTTTCGATGGCGGGATAGCGCGCCAGCACGGTGCCGAGTCGCCCACGAAGCTCGTCGCGCAAGTCGGCGAGGCACAACAGGCCCCACTCTTTGCTTGCAAGGTCATGTTTGAGCTTCTCCACGCGTGAAAGGGAGTAGTGTCGAATGGCCATATCGACTCTGAATTTCGCAATCACAGCGAAGTCGTCAAGCCAAGTGCAATTCTCCGGAATTTCGAAAGCCGAAATGGCAATAGCGTTGCCAGTGAACATGAAATGCTCGGGCCGCTCTGGCGCCAAGAAGTTAATCCCAGAGCGAATCAATGCGACAACTGCGTTGCGCTCACCTTCGGACATCAAAAAGACGCCTTTGCAGAGCAGGCCAGAAAGCGTTTGATCGCTTTCGCCGCCAGAGTAGGCCAGCGTCACATCCTCCGGACAAGGCTTTGTGGCTGACTCTCCGAATACGCGAACTTGTTCGCGGAAATAGCGCGAAACCATCGGCTGGCAGGATTCAGGCACAGCGATGGACATGTGCCTACTGCCCGAAAGGAATGCCGGCTGTGTTTGGTGGCGAGGCGCGTAGCGATCACCAAAATAGCGAGTAAATCCTCCGAGCAGCTCGCGGGCAACTTCAGATCGCAGCTCTGCGCCAGTATCCCTAATCAGGTCATTGAGTGTGGATACCGTGCTCTCCATCCGCATCAGGCGCTGAACGTAAGCGTGGGCGCCGTCACCGAAAGGCTGGTACCGCGCGAAGTTCAAAAATACGTGTTCCGACGGAGAAAAAACGTTCAATACGAACGCCTTGAACTCTTCGACGGGTGTCCACCAGAGCTGAATGCTAGCGTTTCGATCCGCGCGATACACATTCGCAATGTCAGCACTCGGCAGCTCCCAGCGGGTAACCTCCTTCTCTACGACAATCACCGGTTCGGTCCGCCACGACGAGTGCACCAAAGAAGTGAAGTTTTTGCACCCGACTCGAAATCCGGACGCTCTCGCTTGAAAACTTCGCCTACCGTATCTGGCTGATCGCCCTTGTCGAGCCAACCACCCCAACTGTAGACCTTATATAGAGCGCCCGTGATTGCTTGGCGCCCCGGTTTTGTCTGGGCAATTCGCAGTATGTCAGACGTTCTGTGTCGCCCGACCGTCTTGCTTGCATACTGCTCTGCCCCTTCGAGCGCCAAACGAACTGCCGCAATTTGCGCATGGATCGCTACATGATCTGCGAGCTTCAGCTTGGCGGTATCTTGCCTCATGCTGCCGCACAAATAGACTGGGATTGTGTGGTGCCCATCCTCTTTTGAAGCTGCAGTAGCCAGCGTCCCCACCAATGCGTCCGTATCATCGTCTGCCTGTGCCTTCGCGCGAAACTGCGTCACCGCAACAGCATCCCATGCGCCGAAATGCCGCTGATTTCCGGCCGCCGGTCTGGTTATATAGTCGAGACCGATCTTGGCACTGACGGCGAGGACCGCGGCAATTCCAACAGCCGCCATCTGCGAATTTAGTCCTGCGGCATGTCCCGTCGGATCGACATTGCTCACCGGATCGGCGTTGGCATACAGATATTTGTGCAAGCTCAGTGGTTCGTTGGGCTTGCCCTGGTAACTGTCCATTTGACTGAAACGACCGATAGTCGGGTCCATCCATCGCGCACGCAGATAGTGGAACCCGAGATTGGGGTCAAGGCGCTCGCCACGATAGAGGTGCGAAGCGGGCGTATTGCCAGTCCGCCCGATCACGTTGCCCCAAGCATCGTAGGTGAACGTATCGGTTGTCGCGCCGCCGGTGTCGGTCAAGGCACGCGTGTCGCCGGAGCCGTCTTGAATCACATATCGCGTGATGCCATCGCGCGTTTCAGAAATCAACCCGTCACCGAAGACATACGTGGCGGAAACTTCGTACTCGCCGCTTCCCTGGGCCGAAAGCTCCTCGATGGTTTGCGGGATCTCGCGACTCAAGTCCCAGACATATCGCCAGCGCGCGGCCTGTCCAATCGCGGGTGTCCACGTCTTGCCGGTCATCAGCCCATTGTGGTCGTACTGGTATTCGACGACATCGCCGCCCGCTCGGACTTCGACCATCTTCCCTGGGTCGTCATAGACATACTCCACATGTCCCAAGGGGCCGTCTTTGGTCAGCACGTTCCCAGCCGCATCATGGGTGTAGGTCGTGCTTCCAGCAAGCGGGCCGCTCGTCGTGGTCTCGCTCGTCAACCAGTCGTTGGCGTCATACTGATAGGTCGTCGTTACGCCGTTCACCGTCGCCAGTGTGCGGTTGCCCACTCTGTCGTATTCGTAGTGTCCCGAGAAATCAACTACCCCGTTGCGCGTTTGCGTTTCGTCGGTAAGGCGCTTGACTCCATCGTAGACGAACGTCGTAACGGTGGTCGCGCCGTCAGCGTCCGTCGCGTCGATCCTGGTGCGTAACCCTGAAGGATCGAGGGTGTAGTGGTAGCGATGGAGAAGTGTTCCAGCGCGACTTGCGTGCAAGTCTGTAAGTCGATCTCGTCGGTCGTAGGTATACAAGATAACGACGCCATTCTTGTAGGTCGCGCTTTCCCGATTGCCGACACCATCGTACGTGTAGGTAACCTCGGGAGAACTGTTCGCAATGTCGGCCTGAACTGAAGCGCGGGCATCGATCACCGCCTGCGGCGCGGCGATGGCGGCGGGTATCGGTGGGCGACGAACCGGCGTCGTTATGCCGGGCGCTACCACACGCATGCCACTCCTTTGCAAAGCCTGCTGCTGGTGTTGCTGCGTAGCCTGCCCCACTCCAACAGCCTGAGCCGCACACGTGCAAAACGCGCACGCCGCAGCAAGAAGCGCTCTGCGCATGGTAATTGTCCAGTAAAAAGGAACCGGTGGGATTCTACTTGCCTTGCCGCAGTGCTCACCACTACAGGATCCGTGAGCAATCGGACTACCCAAACCAACTAGGCGAGAAAATTCGCCTACTGACAGTCTTCGTGGGTCGAGCAATCCGCAGCCTGGCACTGCCGCCACAGAGGCCGTCCTCTCATCGAATAGCGTTGAGACTGCGCAAGCGCAATTTGCACTTTTTTCAGGGTAGTTCAAGAGCCTAAGGGGCCAGCCCCTGGCGCAGGTCAAGGGTGCGCGCGTTCCGCGCCATCGAGGCCGGTCTCCCCAACCTTCTTCCGCTGCGCTCCATGCCAGGCCGGGTGATCCCCCTCCGGCCTCGCTGCCCTTGCCCTTTGCCTCCCCGGTCTCGCCGACCGGCAGGGGTCGCATCCGCGACCCAACCTGCCAAAGGAGCAAAGGACCATGAGCAAATCCAGCAACAACATCACCGCGCGCGTCGACGTATATACCCGCGTGACCGATCGCATCATTAATGACTTGGAGGCCGGAACGCGGCCCTGGATGAAACCGTGGGCCGGTCCTGGCGGGGATGGGCTAGTACTCGACGAGATCGAACCGATCTCCGACCCGGAATCTGTTTCCGAGATGCGGCGCTTTATAGATGAGGTCACCGAAGCAACCCAGCTCGGATACTATGGAGAAGTTTCGCTTCCAGTACGCCACTACACTACAGCAGAATGGACGGAGAACTCGGAAACAAAAAACTATCCGCAGACCATTGATGACGAGTTGATCATCCAGGCACAACTCCGGTTCGAGAGAATTCCTGACAGACTGCCGCTTCTGGCCAATTTTGGAGGTTGCCTCCAAGGCGAGCTGAGTCAGAAGTTCGTAGAATTCCTGTTCGGGAGAAGCGAGCGATATGACTTTATCACGCCGCCGTTGGAGTTCATGAAGAACGGGAAGATTGGCTTCAGTGGCTCCGCAGCTTTTGGAAATAACGTTCTCCGGTCAGTCACGATTAGTGCCGGACTGTTTGAGTTCGCGTGCGGAAATGGAAAAATCTCACTTGATGAGCTGCCGTCTGAAGTTCAAGCAACTGACCGAATGCTTAGCTTTCTTCACCAAACACTACACCACATGATTGTCGAAACCGACAATGACTAACTGGTCTCGCTCAGGCTTCGATAGACAGTCGTCAGCCGAGCGCGCAGTCGAACGGCTGTGAACGGCTCTAAGACAGGGGCAGAGAATTGTCGGGCTCGGGTGGTTGGAGATGTGCGTCGCAGGCCGCTAGAGCTCGTGGCTTGGCCCATTGTCACGACTCCGCCGCGAAAGTCGCGGCGATTGTTCCCGGCGAGCGAACTTCTCATGATCGTTTCCGTGGATTCCGGACGCCAGATCGGCCGGGCGCTCGTGGAAGCTCGCTATGTCACGATGTAGTTCGGTCAGCGTGTCGACGTGCTGCAGCTCGGCCCAGCGAAACATCTCGCGCGACGTGAGCGCCCAGCGGAATTGCCGCATGAACTCGTCGAGGTGGTTGGCGAGCACGCGGTATAGCGTGACCAGGTCGCGGTTGATGTCGTTGAGCACTTCGACTTTCGCCGGCTTGGCGCGCGCGAACAGCATCGCGGCGCCGCCGGCAAACGGCTCGACGTAACAGGTGTGCGGGGATTGATCGAACAGGGGGGAGGATATGTCGGGCGAGGCGGCGCTTGCCGCCGGGCCAGGGGACGATCGGATGTGCCACGGTATCTCCGGCGTTGAGATTGGACGCGCATAGCCTCCGCTGACCGTGTGCACGGTAGGGAGCAATGCTCGGTCCACGGCTCAAGCCCGTGGCTCGGGGGCCGGCCGCTGCGTCAACAGCGTCCGGCTCTCCCGTCTTCCTGCGCCGCTTTTTTTGCGGCCGGGAACTCTTGATACTTTGCTAACTCTTAAACGACGGTATGCGACCGACCAGCGCCGTAGAGACGCGCTCACTCAGCCGGAGGGGGAGGATGAAACCAGTACTTGTTGTCGCCGGATTGTTTGTTGGCATCGCGGCAGGTTTCGTTGTGGCAAAACTCCACGAGGCTGAGGTCTTGGGCGGGTTTTTGCTTCTGGCGGCCCTGTTTTTTGGCGTCGTTGGTACGGTGGTGATGCTTCTCGATCGAGGCGAAGAAGACTCGCCCGGCTGGACGGTCATGGGAGTGGCCGGCGCGTTCTTCATCAGCTCGTGGCTGCTCCAGTAGCTCGTCGTCCTGTTTCGGCGCGGAACGCTCACCTGCGCGGCGGTCCAACCACACGCGCGGTCACGCTGCGGATCTTGTTGCAGGCGCTGCAGTTCGTCGGCGTGCTGGCCCAGTTGCGCACGCCTTGCACCAGATCCTGCGCGCGGCGCTTGCCGGCCTCGATGCGTGCGCGAGTAGTCGAGACGAGCGGCGGGCGGCCAGTCGAAGTCACATCCAATTCCTCAAGTAGAAAACCCCGCTTCCGCGGGGCTTCTTGGTCAGGCGCCGGGAGCGCTATTGGGCGGAGCGGCACGCTCGATTTGCCTGGATGGACTCTTGCCCAGCCCAGAGATCGCCTTTGAGAGCGTCGCCAAGCTCTCCTTGCAGGCCTGGTAACCGTCGTGGTGATCTTGGGCCCCAGCCATCGCCTGGTTCGCCACCATTTGCGCCACGGTCACGAGCGACTTGACCGGAAAGTCGAGAGCGTTTCGCTGTCCGGGCTCAATACCCACCGCCTTGTTGATCGCCTTGTTCACGTTCATGTGAACGAACCGCTCATTGGTCGAGCCAGCAGCCAATCGGTGAATCGTGCTGTGGAGTTCGTGGTAGCCGGGCAGGTATTCGATTTCAGTGAGGCGACTGGACTCCCGCATCTCGCGGAACGCCCGGATCAGTTTGACTTTCAGCTCGCGAACTCGGTCGGTGTTCCGGCTGTAGGTCAGCAGCAGATAGCACTGGTCCTCATTGAGCAGCGCAATCCGCTCGGGCCGACCTCCCTTGCTGCCGGCCGAGGGTTTTCCGATTTGAAATCGGACAACCCCGAGCTGCTCGAAATCCGACTGATAGGACGTGACCGTCAAGAACACCGACGGGTGCTGCAGGTCCATCTCTGCTGCGAGAACGCGAGTGTCGACTCGGGCCTCGGCGTTGATCGGGATGACAATGTCGTTCATGCCGTCACCTCGTAGCGCTGGCGCAGCGCGTAGACAATTTCGCGATTTGCACTGCGCTCGTTCTTCTTCGCTTCTACTTTGATCTGTTCAATCAGATCAGCCGGCAGCATCACCTGAAAAGCCTTCGCATTGCGCGGCGATCTGGATAAATCTCCCTCACTTTCGGTTTTCATTGGCCACACCTCTTGGGTAGTTGCGCCCCCTGCTACCTTTCGAAGTTATAGCGCCCCGCATCACATGCCAATGTTTACTCCTGTGGACAACTATTAAAATTTCGCTAGTCGTCTCGACTGGTGAGACAACGATCAAACTTTCGATTTGCTAGCAATTTGCTAGCACGCCCGAAATGGTGTGGAAAGTCTAGAGGTTGGGATGAAAATCTCTGCGTACCACCCAGCTACGTTAAGATTCGTGATGTTAGTGAAAACAAATGTGACGGCGAGATTCCTCTTAAACACTTTGTTTAATCGACGCTTATTGCTGTCGGTGCTCAAGGCGCGCCGTAACCGATAGAGCCGAGTAGTTCGCCGTTGACGTGCAGCGTGATCACGCCGCCTGGGCCGCCCTGATACACGACGATGCAGGTGTGATCGGTGAGGCGACCGTGCGCGATGTAATCGAACTCGCCGAACGAAACCGTCCAAACCAAGCTATCTGTCGGCGCAACGCCGTATGCGGCGCAGACGAACGAGATGCCATCGCCTGTGGGCCACGGCTGCAGGATCTGCGCGAAGTAGCTCCTCGGCGGTGCGGCAGACTGGACCGAGCGCTTGCTCAGGAAGCGGCGGCCGGGCGGAAGGTGTTTCACCGAGCCGCGCGTCCAGTAGTACGGGCCATCGTTGCCGATGATCTCGTGGTCGATCTCCGGCACGACGCCCTCGGCGCGCAGCACGGCGATGATGTCGCGCACGAGGCCGGAGTTGTCGCCGGCTTCGCACACGGCGGTCGTGAGGTCTGCCGCGATCGCGGCGTCGTGCTCGGCCAGCGCTTCGGCCGTGCCTGCCTTCGCCGCTGCCTGGATCGCGACGAGGTCTTTCTCGGTGAGTGCCATGGTGTTGCTCCGCGTTGCGCGCCAACGTGGCGCAGAAGGGTCGGCCGGCGCGTTCGGGAATCGTTGGCGCCCGACGGGGCATTCCGACGGCCGGCCAGAAACACGAAAGCCACGCTCGTAGCGTGGCTTTGGGAATCGGAGTACTTCAGTCGCGAATCGGTCAGAATCGCGGCCTCAGCACTACAGGAGAGACGCGATGACAAGGCTTAGCGGAATGCCAGCAACTGAAATTGAATACAACCGGGAAGATGGAAGTATCTCCATCACGCAGCACAGCGATGAAGGAGACGTTGTGATCTACTTTCCGGTCCAAATGGCGGCGGTAATTGCCAGTGAGATTCAGGCCGTCGCGGCCCAGCACGATAACGACTGACCAACTGTAGGTCAGGCCAGCGCAAGGCACACGTCAGCTTGCCGCGTGTATGCGAGAAAAAAGCCCCGCACTCGGGCGGGGCAATCAGGAGTGACCGAACGGCCCAGGTTTGGGGCCCGGGCCGTTCTAGGCTTCACCGCCAGGGGGGCCAGCGGCTCTGCTTGGGAACAGGTTACGGGCGGCGCGTCTCATAGCGTCAGACCGCAAACGAAAAACCCGGCGATTGGCCGGGTCGGAATATGGGTCTGAACGATCGGCGCGGTTTGCCCCTCGCGCGAAGAATAGGGGACAAAACCGGAATTGTCTGTTCCGGTTCTTGGGTTCGGCGGCGGTAGCGGGGAGTGAAAGCCGTGACTGCCGAAATTCCAATAGTCCCCGGCTTTGCAGCCCGACCCCATCCAAGCTTCCGGGCAAAGATGGATTTTTCCCAAGACGTACCTTGACCGCCTTTCAAGCACCCCCCCAGACTCCCTCCTCAAATCCCGACGATTCCGTCGGAGAATTGGCGTCACGCCGATACGAACACGCGTGAAGTCGCCCAGAACGCCGCCGACGGTTTCCCTCAATGGCAAAGCGAAAAAATCGCAAGAACAAAAACACTGTCAGAGCACAGACCTTAACTCGTGACCAAAGGGTCGGCCACATTCCGCCCCCCTTGCCCGCGAGTGTGCTACCAACTGGCTCGTCTCGCCTCCTTCGGCGGCCGTGGCTCACGATTCTGGTCGTGCTCCTTGTGTCGTCGGTCGTAGTTGCACAGGTCCTGACGGGTAGCGCAATTCTCGTCTGCGGCATGCTAGCGGGAGCTCTCAGCCTTCTAGCGCAGTTCTCGCCGAAGGTATTTCCCGGTACTTTCCTGAACGGAACGATCTTCGGGGAACAACGTGTCGAGGCCTTTTATCAAGTCTTCAGGCGGCTGATTGCGGAGATCGCGATTGTGGCGCTCGTCATCATCGGCACATGGCTAGTTGTGTTGCTGGGCGCAGTCCCCTGGCTTGAGAACTTCGCTCTACTTATTGAATACGTCCCGCTTGCGCCAATTCTCGTGCTCGCTCTCTCCGCAAGGGTTCGCAACCGGACGCCCGCGGCACTCCTACGCCTGACCGCAATCCTGGCGATCGGAGGAGCCTTCCCGTTGTTCGTGTTGAACGTCGGCGGGTATGCGACGTCAGAGTGGATATCTGACGGGAGCGCCGAGCCCCTGTTCCGGGTGGCAAAGGACCGGTTCCAGAGTGTGAACGTGCTTGAGATCAACGACGTGTTGTTCGAACAAGCCAAGTCTATGGAGGAGTTCACTGCTCTGTATGCCTCCTACTACCGCATTACTGCGCCAGCAGAACGGCACCTAGCACAGTTCCGCTATCGTCGCGAGCCGTACGATCTGTGGGGTCCGCGAAATCCGACGCCAGCATCCGAGCAGCAACATGCAGAAGACGATTTCAAGAGTGCTTTCGCTCGCGAGCAGCCGCGCTTCGACTCGACGGCCCTTCGTCACATCCGTGAGATGTTGATCACGCAATGGAAGCGCGACGAACGTTCGGTGCCACCGCTGCGCTCCCCTAACTACAAATTGCAGTATTGGCTGACGACGCTGCGGGAGCGGCGGCCTCAGAGCTATGCTGCTGTCGCCACTTACTCGAAGGTGGCGTCGATGGTCGCATGGGTGAAGCTGACAGACCAGCGGTTGCAGATTAGAGTTGTCTCCGTCGTGCTCCTGTCGGTGCTCATATCCTTAGCAGCCTCCCATGCAATAGCATCGCTCAATCGCAAATTTCACCCTGAGTTCGCGCCCACTAACTTCCGTTTTTTTACGACGGTGACAGCGCTCTCCTTCTTCATCGGGCTAATTGACCTAGTGGTGCCGTAAGGGGTATCAGAGTCCTACCCGAAAGAGGGATGCCGGTACAAACCAAGATCTCTATGACATGCGCCCTGTCACTTCGACGACCGTGCGTCACACACATCGGGTTCGTAAACATCAGTTGAGATTCGTTGCGGGACCGACATTCGGCGTAGCCGGCGCTTGCGGCGGCCGCGGACTGGCGGGAGCGGCCGCCGCCGGTCTCTCTGAAGCGTGGTTGAACGAAAAGACGTGTTTCCAGGCAGGGGCGGCAAAGACGCGTAATCCGTCCTTCAAGCCGCCGCTTCGCCGTCGTGATGCACTTCTCAGCGCGGCGGTGCGCCCTCGATATCGATGAAGGTGTCAGCGTACTCGTGGCTAGCCGCGGTACGCGGCCCGTATGTCGTCCGCCCGGCTTGGTGATCGGCGTGGACGTGCGCCACGCGGATGGCTACGGCGAGCGTGAAGGTGCATTGGCGTTGTTGCAGGCTGCCGGTATCGGTCGCAGTGCCGCACATTGCGCGCAGCACGAACGGTCGCAAGAGCGCGGTACCCGCCAGGATCGCAAGAACGAAGGGATATGCGATAAGCCAGCAGGTACGCAAATGTGTCGAGCAGCCGTGCGAACGGGTCAAGAACATCGGCGGTTTGGACAAGTTGGTTGTGAGGTTGCTTGCTCCCGTGCGTGGCTGCGTAACGTGGGCGTTTTCAATCTACAACTTGGTACGGCTGGGCGGACTCGGCGACTGTTGGATCGCCGCGCCAACCTGAAGCCGCGGTCCCACGCGCTAGCCACGAGCATTGATGGAATCTATCAACGCCTCCGCGAAGACGGCTTGCTCAACAGCCCGCTAAATCTGATGGCCTGGATCTTGATCGCGATCACCCCTCGAGCGTCGGGGTGACCTTTCCCGGCGTGCGACTATCTCTTTGTGGCTTTCACTGGGTTCCAGCGACTGATCGCCTGCGCGCTCGTGGACGCTTGCGATGTCGCGGTGCAGCTCGGCGATTTGCTCTGCATGTTCTTGCCGCTTCCGCTTGATCTGCTGGTGCAGGGCACGGCGCTCCTCGATCTGTCGGTGAATGAGTTTGTCACGTTCAGCGCGGTCGCGTAGCGCAGCTTCGCGCGCTTCTCGTTCGTTCTGCTCGCTTGTCTTTGCGTGCCTGCCGGTAACACGATGCCCAAAGGCCGCGCAGCCCGCGTGCAAAGCGTTGTGCGCGTTCCTGCGCTTCATGAGCTTGACGTGCGCCATGGTCATTCTCTAGCCGCGTTCGTTCAGCGCGTTGACGATCTACGACTTGTTTGCGAAACTGGAGTAGGTTTGCGGCTTCGCGGCTACAACGCTCGTCAGTATTGCGGATATGGTGCCGGAGCATCTCCGTCATCCGTTCCGCGTGCCGAGCCTTTACCTCGCCAACCGAGGGAAATTCCCCCTCATCGCCGAGGCGCGTGCGGACATCTTTCGTCTTGATCCCGGTGTAGCGCGCGATTGCGTATACCTCGCCCCGATAGTCCACCGCGACATGGCTGCACCGATCACCTTGGGCAAGCAGGTAACCTCTCGACTGTAACGCGGCGGCGAATGCCTTCCCGGAGTCCGACGAAGCCCACAGCTCCTGAAACATCTGCTTGAGGCCTTTCGGATCATGCCCGCCACGCTTGGCTTGCTGCCATTCGGCAAGTGAGAAGTTTGCCGGATCGCGTTCGCGGCTGTTAACGAATCCGCGAGGCATTTGCCAGCCGTGTTCAAGGAAAAGTTCGCGAGCAACATCCCGGAGCTTCGTCTTGAAGAACGGAAGGTTGATCGCTTTCATGTTCTCGGCGTCAATTCGAGACCAAACAACGTGAGCGTGCCGTCTCCCGTCCTTTTCATGGAAGACCACCGCGCGAGGTTGCCCGTCCAGACCCAGCTTTCGTTCCGCCTTGCCGATTGCGGACTCGAACGTCTCCACGGAAACCCGCTCGTTAGGCGGCGGGTTGAGGCTCAGGGAGAACAGGAACTGTTTTGCGCGAGTTCCCCGACTGATCGCATGGACTTCCTTGAAAGCGCCTTCGAGATCGTCGGCGGTGAATCCCCGCAGCTCGTGGACAAGGACATGCTCGTTCTCGTCGGTCCTCATCAGGTGGAGGGCGAGCTGACGCCCACCGCCGCGCTGGCTCGCCTTGAGGATCATCGGCGACCATCCGGCTTGAGACCCAGGGCGGCAATGAGGTCACGCCGCATCGCATGGATCTCTTCGCACGCCGCAATCAGCTCTTTCTCCGTCTCGGGCCGCACGTCCAACGTGCCCATGTTGGCGGCCTTGGCGAGCTGGTTCAGGTTGTTCGCTAATCGGGCTTGACCGAGCGCCGCGAGGAGCTTGGCGATCAGCTGAGTGTCAGATGCCGGACGTTTCGCGCCAGGCTGAAGCTTCGCCAGATCCGGCAAGTTATTGAATATACGGAACTTGATGTACGTCGCAAGGGGCGTTTCGCCTGCTTCCTGCTCTAGCCGCTCCCGCTCTTGCGCCGTCAACCGCAAGGAAAACGGTGCGCGCCGCTTGCGGCGACCGGGAGGTGAAGAAACCACGGACGCGGCAAAGACCTGTGAAAGGACCACTGGCCCGGAGATTGCTGCTTCCCGGGTCATGGCGACGGCTCCGGGAAGGAGATCGCCAGCCGCTCAAGCTCCGCGTTCCACTGTTCGAGGGTCTCGAAGAGGGCTTCGGCGTCAACTGGCGGGTTCGAACTTTCCGCCGCCGAGTGCGCCATCCGATATAGCACTGACCGGTGGTGGCGGGCTACCAGAACAACGTTGCTTCCTCCCAGGCACGCTAGTGCGAATCGTCCTCCGCACTGACTCTCTAGAAAGAGCCTCAGAAGACGCTGATCAGGAGACATTCTCATGGGACAACTAGTTGTTCGAGACCACACTCCAACAGCCTCGACCTATAGCGACGGCGACCTCATCTTTCGCCAATTGCTCCCACGAATTTCGGCAGGCGAACCAGTCCAAGTTGATTTTTCAGGAATCGTCTCGGTGCCGTCCGCGTTCGTGAATCGGCATTCATTAGACTTTTAGAGCACGTTTCTTTTTCCACAATCAGAAAAAATTTAGACTTTTCTGGATCCACAAAGCAGATAAACGATCTAATTCGTCGCCGATTCGACTTTGTGCTGAGCAATGGTCACGCGCCGCACGGTTGAAACCGCCTTATGGAGACGGCACGAACCTCCAGCGAGCAGCCGCCCGCTGCTCGCGATTGGCTCTCCTGCCGCCCCAAGTCCGCGTGTTGAATTGCACCCTCCGGCCGCAGCACTATTGCATGCCCCGAGCGCCCGCCGCACCGCCCGTCTGGACCTCGATGACTGACAACGGACACTCGCCTGGCACTGCGCCAGACGCGAACATCACGGCCGACCTCGCCACCATCTCGCGCATCGACGCGGTGTCGCTGATCCTCAGGTCGCTGGCAGAGATCACCGGCATGCGCTATGCGGCGGTCGCGCGGGTGACGGAGACGTCGTGGACGGCCTGCGCGGTACTGGACCAGCTCGGTTTTGGCGTCGGGCCGGGCGATGAGCTGGCCATCGACCTGACCATCTGCAAGGAAGTGCGCGAGCAGCGCCGCCTGATCGTGTTCAACCAGGCCAGCGCGCATCCGCTCTACCGCGATCATCCGGTGCCGCGCCACTATGGTTTCGAGTCCTACGTCGCCGTGCCGATCATGCGCGCCTCCGGCGAGCTGTTCGGCACGCTGTGCGCGATCGATCCGGAACCGAGCACGGTCGAGAACCCGCAGACCATCCGCACGCTGGAACTGTACGCCCAGCTGATCGGCGCCCAACTGGATCTGCAGGAGAAATTGCAGACCAGCGAACAGACGCGGACCGACCTCGACGACCGCCTGGGCCGCAGCGAAACCGCACTGCTCGACGAGAAGGCGACCGGCCGCCTGCGCGACCAGTTCATCGCGGTGCTCGGTCACGATCTGCGCAGCCCGCTGCAGTCGGTGATGCTGGGCACGTATGTGCTGGGCAGGATGGCGCTGCCGCCGGCCGCCGCGCCGGTGCTGCAGAACCTGTCGCGCGGCGGCGCGCGCATGAAGGAGCTCATCGACAACATCCTCGATTTCGCGCGCGGGCAGCTCGGCGGCGGCATTCCGCTCGCGCCGCAGCCGGAGCCGCAACTGGGAGCGCTGATCGGGCAGTGGGTCGCGGACATCGGCGCGTCGCACCGGCGGTCGGTGGAGTTGGGTATCGACATCGCCGGTCCGGTGCACTGCGACGCCAACCGCCTGTCGCAACTGCTCACCAACCTGTTGACCAATGCGTTGGTGCATGGCGCGCCGGACGCGCCGGTGCGGGTCGACGCCGTCATCGCCGATGGCGCTTTCGTGCTGTCGGTCGAGAACGGCGGCGCGCCGATCCCGCCGGACAAGCAGTCGCGCCTGTTCCTGCCGTTTTCGCGCGCGCCCGGCGAAGCGGCGTCGCCCGGACTGGGCCTCGGGCTTTACATCGCCGCGGAGATCGCGAGGGCGCACGGCGGTGGGATCGGCGTGACGTCGACCGCCGAGCAGACCCGTTTCGAGGTGCGCCTGCCGCAGCCGTGACGCCGGCTCAGGTGCCGAGCAGTCGCAGCAGTTCCGCGGGTTCGGCCGGCTTGGTGCAATGGGCGTGGAAACCGGCGGCGCGCGAGCGCGCGCGATCTTCCGGCGAGGCGCGGCCGCTCAGCGCGACCAGCCGCAACGGGCAGATTTGCCCGGCTGCGGTCAGCGCCGTGGCGACATCCCATCCCGTGAGACCGGGCATGTCGATGTCGAGCAGCGCCGAGTCCGGTGTTTGCGCGCGGCACAGGGCCAGCGCCTCGATGCCATCGTGAGCGGTGTGGACGGTGTGGCCGCACAGGCGCAGCAACTGCGCCAGCGAGGTCAGCAAAGGCTCGTTGTCATCCGCTACCACGATCGTCAGGGATTTCATCACCGGGTCCGGGAAAGCCGGCCCGCAGTGTGGTGGCAGCGCAGTGAAAGCCGGGTGTCCGGCAATGTTGCGTCGATCTGACGTTTGCCGCGCTATGGCGCGGCGATACGCTCGGTGCGGCACACGGTCGGCAGGAAGCGATCGTCGACGGTGGTCCTGTCCTCGCCGACGGCCTGCATGCCCTCGGGCACCGATGCATGTCCGCAGATCCACGACACCGGACTCACCGGACTGCCCTTGACGACGATGGGCCGCAAGCTCAGCACCTGGCCCTTGAAGTGCTTGTTGATCTTGTGGCCGAGACGCACGTGCATTGCGCCATCGGCGACATCGATGCGATCGACGTAGTTGCCGAGCAGGTGCTCGGGCTTGGGCATGCCACCGTCGGCGTTGTCGCGCGGGAATTCGCCGCGGGCGCGGTAGTGCTCGAGCAGGCGCGTCTTGAGTTCGGAGGTCAGCGTGATCGCCTCGGAGATCTGCGCGCGCAGCGTGTAGTCCTGGTACGCCGGCAACGCGATCGAGGCGAGGATGCCGATGATTGCGACCACGATCATGAGTTCGATCAGGGTAAAGCCCGCGCTGCGCGGGACGGCGTTGTCGTTCATGCGATTCATCCGATGAGGGCCGCCAGTTTGAAGATCGGCAGATAGACCGCCGCGACCAGCGTACCGATGGCGCAGCCGAGCAGAAGATTCACGACCATCGACAGCAACTCGGCGCGCTCGATGACGCGCAACGGCAGCACTGGCCAGCGCTGTTCGATCAGGTAGGTCAGCTCGGCATCGAGCGTGCCCAGGCGCTGCGCGGCGACGATCGGCTCCTGCAGCGCGGCGAGACGCCGCTCGACGAACGGGCCGAGCCGCGACCAGCCGGCGACGACACGCTGCGCGACGCTGACGGCAGCCTTGACCTCCATGCCGGAACGGCAGGCGGCGCGCACGATCGCGAGCGCAAGCACCAGCCAGAAATCGAGCAGCCCGAAGCCCTGGGTGGCATGGCGCGCGAGCCAGCCGCCATTGCGTTTGGACAGGCTGAAGATCTGTCGCATCCGGCGCAGCAACCAGAACAGTCCGGCCACGCCGAGCAGCAGCAGAAGGAACAGCGGATTGCGATAGGCCGGCACCAGCACCATGCGCGTCAGTCGCGGCAGTTCGCCGTCGAAAGTTTCGAAAGCCGCCTGAAAGCTGCCCATCACGGCCGGCGCAGTCATCAGCACCGCGGCGACCGCGGTGACCAGCGCCGCGTGAATCGCGACCGCGCGCAGCGCGCGCCAGATCGGACGGAACGCCGCGGCCGCGTCGCGCTGGAACTCGCTCACGCCCAGTTCGACGGCCTCGAAATGCGGGCCGAGTTCCGCGCGGAACGTATCGAGGAAACCCAGCAGCGGCGCATCGCCGCGCGGGCTTTCGAGGAGTTCGCCGTCGCGCAATTCGGCGTGCAGCCGCGCCTCGGCTTCGGCACGGTCAAGACCGCCGCGCCGCAGGAACAGCAACTGGCGCGCGAGGAAGTCGGTGCGAGTGCTCACGGTGCGGCCCGGCATACGGCCGGCAGCCACCGCGGCGGCACGTCGGTCAAGTTGGGAGCGTTCGCGAAGGTGACCGCGCCAGGGGCCGGCGAGTAACCGCAGATCCAGAACACGGTGGCGTCCCATCGGCGCGGCCCAGCCGCCAGGTGAGATTGCCGGCGACGAGATCGTCGCCGACGCGCAGGTTGAACGAGCCGCGATCGATCTGCAGGCGTTCGCGCCCGCCCAGCTTCGACGAGGTGTCGGATCCGGTGTTCGCGACGCGGCGCAGACGCTCGAGATCCGCTTCATCCGGTCCGTCGCCGTGCCGGGCGCGGTGCTCGGCGATCTCCATTTGCGCCGTGCGCGTCAGCGAGAACCCGTGACGCAGATACAGCACGCGCTTCACTGCATCGGTCGTCGCATCAATGCAAAGTCCGGCCAGCACCGCTACGACGACCCAGGCAATGCTCCAGCGACCGGCACGCACGTTCATCCGCACCGACCGGTACGGCGTTAGCGCATAGGAGGCGGTTGTTTCCCCTGACATCCGGCGCATGCTGCCAGATCGGCGCGCCGTCGCACAGCCGCTCACTTTGCCGCCATTTGTTGCTTAATCTATTTTTGACTAGTGATATGCCTTTTCGTCGTTAGACAACACTTCCGCGCCAGAGCTAATACCTGGATGGATTTATTGCTACGACCTGAGCGACTATCGCTCGGTGCCCGGGGGGGCTTCCAAAGGACTGGCGCGCGTACTGCACTGCAGCATGCGCGTCGCGCTGCGGCCGCATAACGCGGTCGGCGACGGACAGCATCGCGTTTCTTCCTGCGTACCAGACAGCCTGCACGGGTTGCTGCATAGCGCAATACGTTGAACATCCGCGTCAAACGCGCGTCACCACGAACAGGTGCCGCGCGTACAGCCATGCGTTACAGGCTGTTACGCACGGCAGGAAGTTGCAGGTTTCGTCACCAAATAGCAGGCCGCAGCGGTAGTACCGTCGGCGGTCGACGGCGCAAGCCCCTCGCAAGGGTAAGAGCATGGCCGACGTGAAAACGCTTCCCTGGCCCGCCGACACACGGCTGGTCCGTCTGGGCGAGATCGAAATCGATCCGCGCTATCGCTGCGTGAGCCGCGCCGGCGTCGCCTACGAACTGAATCCGCGCTGCTTCGACCTGCTGCTGTTGTTCCTGAGCGAACCGCGCGTGCTGCATACGCGCGACGCGATCTTCCGCAAGGTCTGGCGTGGCGCCGTGGTGGAGGACGCCAACCTCACCACGTCGATCTGGCTGTTGCGCCGTGCGCTCGGCGGCGCTGCCAAGCAATGGATACGTACGGTATCCAAACAAGGTTACATTTTCGATCCGCCGCCGACGCTGGAATTCGAACTGGTGTCCGCCGACGAACCGGCGGCCGTCGCCACGCCGGACATCGAGCCTGTCGTTGTCGACGCTGCGACCAGCGCGGGCGTCGTGATCGACACCGTGCAGCCGGAAGTGCCCGCCCTCACCGTCGCTGCGCGCCCCGCGTCGACGATCCCGCGTGGCTGGGCCCTGACGCTGGCGACCGCGGCGGCCTGCCTGAGCCTGATGCTGCTGACCGGCGGACTGCTCGGCGCGCGCAGCCGCGGCACGGCGCCTACTCATGTCGTGCTCGTGGCAACGACCGATCCGAGCCTGCCTGAAAACCTGCGCTGGCCGGCGCGGCTGTTGCAGCACTGGCTGAGCTGGCAGCTGGGCAGCGCGCCACATGTCATCCTCAGGACGCCGTCCGAGAGCGTGTCCGACGGCAACGAAACCATCGTGCTGCTGGAAGTCGGCGCGCCGGCGCAAGGCAGCGAATGGCGCGTGTCGGCGCATTTCCGCGGCGCCACCCCGCAGGCGGCCATCGTCCAGCGCGCCGACAGCGCGCACCTGGTCTCGGCGATCGCCGCGGTCAGCGCGGACGTGTTCGCGCGCCTGGCCGCGACCGATGCGAACCATGCCCCGGCGCTGAACCTGGATGCGGCGATGGCGCAGCAGTTGTCCGAAGGACTCGAAGCCGAACAGCAGCATCGCTGGGGCGACGCCGTCCGCGCCTATACGACGGTGCTGACCGCCGTGCCTGCGATGGGCTTTGCACGCTTTCGCCTTGCGCGCTGCCTCACGCGGCTCGGCCAGCAGGGCGCGGCGCAGGCGGAGTTGAGCCGCGCCGCGGGCTGGATCGACAGCCTGCCGGCATTCCTGCGCGAACCGGTACAGGCGGAAGCGTTCGTGATCCGGCAGAACTACACCGCCGCAGCAGACGCCTATGCCGCCTTGCAGAAAAACGTCGCCGACAGCACGGGTTATGGTCCGGCCGAAGCGGCCAGCCTGCGTCGCGCCGGTCGCAGCCGCGAAGCGGCCGAACGCATCGGCGAGGTCTTGCCGCCGGTTCCGGCGCGGGCCATCGACTGGCTGATCGAACGCGCCGAAACCGGCATCGCCAATCGCGACTACCGCGCCGCCGCGGCCAGCGCCACGCAGGCGCTGGAACTGGCGCATACGCTGGGCTGGGAACACGAACGCGCGCTGGCCGCGCTGGCGCTGGCCGAGGCGCGCAGCG
>WUUC01031386.1_pt1 | contig 26175 bp, 45 predicted proteins | sample 6278441 | NCBI WGS metagenome assembly WUUC01 (sample SAMN13675441, study PRJNA597444) | soil metagenome | isolation source: soil | place: USA: Washington | collected 2017-10 | reverse complement strand
TCGCCGCAGCGACGCACGGTAACGCTGCAAGAGTTGATCGACAGGGCGAAGGAGATTGAGGACCCGGATGGCCGGTAGAGAGCGTGCGGTGGAGGTGGGCACGAAGTTCTACGAACTGATCAAGATTGCCGCCCACTTGGATCCTGTTCAGGCTGCCCGCGAGGTTGTCAACAGCCTGAACGACTGGCTCCCCGAGGACGACGACGATGAGGGTTCGTTGCGGATCTGGCAGCTCACCCATGCTGGGCCGGTTATGATGGCGGCGCTGATCCGCGACGTGCTCGGCAATCCCACGCTGGATGCGGATGAGTTTTGGGGTTTGGACGAGCCGGATGCTGGCGCACTGTCCGCATTGGATCCACATGACCGCGCCGTGATGCAGTGTATAAATAGCGCGCTCAACGACGACCATGGCGCAACGGGCAGCATCATTTCCGCGCACAGGGCGACCCACGGCGAGGAAGGCGTGATCGAGATGCTCATGTGCATGATCAAGCATGGTGCCGAGTTTGTCCGTCTCCACGAGAAGCACAGTCATGCCTGACACTCCGGAGTTGGCGAAAGAGCTGAATCACGTGTTGCGGGCGAAACCGCCGTGGCGGTCGTGGAACGTCACCGAGTGCGGCCTGTCTCCAGTGGGCCGTTCGATCGTGACGCTCGACGAGCTGGAGGCGCGGGTGAAAAAGATCGGCCTGCAACGAGCCCAGTTTTTGATGTGTCTGACCTGTTGGAATACGGCGAGGTGGTATACGACGTGGGAGCACAACCCAGTTCGGGTGTACGCCCGCGACTTCGACGCCCAGTACAGTCCGCGGGCGAGTTTGTTGCGCCGCGAGCTGGAAGCGTTGGGCGCGTTGTACCGGGCACACGCCGCCGAGTTCGAGGAGATCATGGCAGCCATGGACAACCCGGAGGTGGACGACCTGCACAAGGCGCGGCAGCGCAAGCAGGGCCGGCAGGGTCGGAGGGGGCAGCGGTGACACCTCCTCGCTCCGTCGGTCGTCCGTTGACCGAAAACCAGCAGCAGGTGTTGCAGTGGGCGGCCTACGGGCTGAGCAATGCGCAGATTGGCCGCCAGATGTACTTGTCCGAGGACACGGTCAAGTCCCACGCGGCGCGTGCGTACGCCAAGCTGGGGGCGCACGACCGTGCGCACGCGGTGGCGTTGGCGGCCCAGCAGAACCTGATCGACCTCAAGCCGGTCACGGACAAGTGGGCGCAGCAGGATGCCGGGCTGGGCGAGGAGGTTGGGCGGTGAGTGACGAGACGCAGAGAACCGTTGCCGCGTATGACACGATGGCCGCCGAGTGGGTAGCCAACCATGACGAACCTGACTTCTGGCTCCCCGAACTGGAGCGCTTCCACAGGCTCGTGCCGTCCGGTCACATCGTGGAGATCGGCCCCGGGCACGGCCGAGAAGCGGCGTGGTTCATCGACAAGGGCTACACGTATACCGGCGTCGAGCCGTCCATCGAGATGCTGCTCTACGCCCAAGACAACAACCGGGCCGGGAACTTCGTGCACACCACGGTCGCCGGCTTCCACGCCGAATCCAAGACGTTCGATGGCTTCTGGGCGGCGGCGAGCCTGCTGCACATCCCCAAACGCGACATCGAGGGTGTGGTTCGCAAGCTCTGCCGCGTCAGCCGCGGACCTGGTTTCATCGCCCTGAAGGACGGCCCCGAAGGTGTTGACGGCGAAACCTGGTACGGCGAACGGTTCGTCGCGCACTACCGCCGAGGCGAGTTCGAGAAGGTGCTCCACGAGGCCGGCACGTTTCCGCTGCTCTACGACAACCGGCAGCCTGGTTGGCACACCTGGATCGTCAGGCCAACGTCGATGACATTCGACGAGGCGGCGGCGAAGATCAAGGCCGAGTACGGCGACGCGTTGAAGGAGCTGGGAGAGCGATGACCACCCGTGAGTACTCGGTAACCACCGAGTTGAGCCGGCCCCTCACCGACGCCGAGGTGGAGCGGCTGGCATCCGGCGACGACGTGGAGGCAAGGAACAGCCGAACGTCGGCCGGCAACGGGATGGTGGTCACCAGAGTGAAGTATGACGCGGATCAGGATGCGTGGAATGCGAGCCGCGCCGCGTGCATCGCGATTCGTCATGCCACCGGCGAGCGGGATCTCGTTGTTCGTCAGACCATCGTTCGATGGTGATGGTGGATGGACTGATGCGCTACTACGTGACCATGCTCAGCGACACCGACGACGAGTCGGTCATCGTCGAGGTGGAAGCCGACTCGTTCGACGACGCCGCGAACTGGGGGCGTGACTGTGATCGGGGGTTCTGGGAGTTCCGCTGCGTGTCCGAGGTGCCGCCGGTGTCGATGCTGCCCCACGAGTTCGACAAGCTGGTCACGGACGAGAAAAGGCAGCGGAGGAACCGGCGGTGGCCGGAGGCGTACGCCACGGTATAGGCAACCCTCTGTCACACCATTTGACACGGCCGGGGTCTACGAGGGACGATCGGAAGTGGCCACGGGGACCTGTAGGTGCCCAACACTGTATTCCTTGTTGCTGAGTGAGTTCACCAAACCGAGTTCGCTATTTACATGAATTTTGGGATGAGTAGGATTCGTTCGGTCGATAAGGGGTTGCGTCCCCGTGGCCGCCTACGGGCGCCCGATGGCGATGCGGTTGACCTGGAGGTCGCGGCTGAATTCGTTGCCGACCACCTCGTCGATGAAGTGGGCGATGACGGCGAGGGCGCCGCACGCGCCGCCGGAGGCGGTTTCGATGACGACGTCGATACACCCGTACATGAACCGGCTTGAGCCGTTGCTGACGTTGACCACGCCGAGTGCGACCAACGCGTCGGCGGGCACCCACATCGCGGGCCCGGGGTCGGTGGAGCTGTGCGCGATGCCGCCGAGCCGGGCGCGCAGCTTCTCCATGTCCTGATCGGACAGTGCTTGATCGAGGGTGACGCGCACCCGGTAGAACTCGGTCATCGGTGAACGCAGGCGGGGCAGCGGATCGACGCGCCAGTGGCTTCCTGGGTGGCTACGTCGATGGGCGCAAGGTAGACCTCGTTGTTGCACAGGCATCTGTGGATGGACCAGGTCGACTCAACGGGAGGCAGCATCGGGTCGTTCAACGCCACGGGGCGGCCGAGCAGAACAGTAACCCTGTCGGTCATGGGGAATCTCCTCACGGGCTGTCGAGCGCGGTGTACGGTTCGTCGCCGCCAAGGCGGGGCGGGTGTTCGATGCGTTCCTCGACCGGGGTGTCGTGCGTGTTCTGCTGGCAGCCTTCGTCCGGGTTCGGTGCGGGCTCGTTCATCAGATCCTCACTGGCTGATGTCCGGCGAGCCGGCCACCGTAGCGGCCGTCCCACGACTTGATCCAGCCGACAGGTTCGGTGTCGTCGGCGCCATCCCACGCTTGGGCGGCGAGCACGGCGGCTACGAGGGCTTGTTTGTCGCGGCCTTCGTAGCACCAGTGCCGCGACGACCACTCCCACGGGTCGGCGTCCACGCGGATGGTGTGCAGCCGCCAGTTGTAGATCATCGGGATGATTTCGATGTGGTAGTCGCCGACCGTTTTGATGCGAATCCGATGCTGGCCGGCGTTTTCGTCGTAGAACACGTGCGGCTCAGGTGTTGTCATCGTCGGCCTCCGCTGCTCGACGCTTGACGTCGGCAAGCTCGGCTTCGACGTCGAGTCCTTCGCGGACGGTGTCGACGTGTTGGGCGTGCTGTTGGGCGAGCCACGCATCGAACTCCTCGTCGCTGTCGAACCGCAGATTTTCCCGGCTTGCCATGGTTTCCTTGACCCGCTTGAGAATCTCTTCCGCGAGGTGGCGTGGTGTCTGCGCCCTGATTCGCAGAGCTTCGGGTGTGCCCAGCGAGGATCGCAACATGAGGTCGGAAAACTCGGCGATCTTCGGATCCTTCTCCCGGTAGTGCCAGAGCCGCTGGCTGGCCTCGATTGCCAACGTCTCCGCGTCGTACTCCTTGATGTCGTAGTGCCCGTTGTCGTCGGGCTCGAAGCCCAACACCTCGGCCAGCAGCTGTTCGACCCGGCGGAGCCGGTGGCGGGCACGCATGGCGAGGCTGACCACGGTGTCGTCACCGGTGAGGTAGCCGCCCCCGTTGGGGTCGTCGGGCCCACCGTCGGACTTGGGGACGCGCAGGCCGTCGCAGAGAACCTCTTCGGCGTTGGCGGCTTCCTGGCACCAGCCGCGGACCAGGTATCGCAGGTCGTCTTTGCTGCGTTCGTCCAGCCATCCGGGGATCTCCGAGGGCGGACGCATCCGCATGTCGATGACCGACACCTCGGCGATGACCCTGGCCCGTTCCTCATCGGACATGGCTTCGATCTTGGCGTAGATCGCGTCCAGGTCGATCGGACGGCTCTGCGCCGACTCGCGCTCGTGTCTCGCCTCCGCTCGTTCGGCGATGATGTCGACGATGTTCGCCTCCGTCACAACAGCGATATCCTCCTGCGTGACGACAGGCTGGCCGGCATCGTAGGCGAAGGCGACGCCCTCGATCTCCTCGTCGTCCTCGTAGAAGTCGCCGGGCTTGCTCACCATTCCAACTCCGAAAGCTCTCGTATGGTCCATGCGGCCACTCCGGCGGCAACTGCGCCGATGCCGTATCCGTAGCCGTCGTCGTTGTCCACGATCACCGACAAGACGAGCACGCCGGAACCGCCGATGACCGCCAGGATGGGTGTCAGTACGGCGAACACCTTCATCGGGTGCCTTCCGCGACGGGATCGGGAACAGGATCGGGGGCTGGCTCTTCGCCGTCGTCGCGGCGACACCAGGGGCACCAGGGTTTGAGCGGCCGGTGGATGCCGGTGGCGTATTGATACATGACGATCGGCGCGATTCCGACGAGGTACAGGCACCCCTTCGCGAACGTGGGGATCGGCATCAGGGCTACGACTACGGCGAGACCGCATCCCGCGACAGTGGCCCACAGAAAGGCGTCGGAATGGTGAAGTGCAAGTTTCCGTTGATGCCGCTGTGCGCGTTGCGCGCCGTCGTCGGGTACGTCGCGCAGGCATCGCATGCAGAGGGTTTGCCAGTCATGTCGTCTACCTGCCGTCCAGAAGTACATCAACGCCGCGAAGACGAGCCAGGTTGCGATGGCCGTGAACCACGTTGCTTCGGCGAACTGAAACGCGCACATGGCGAGGTATAGCACGGCGATCGCCCACGGGGCGACGTGGCCAGCTATCCACCACAAGCGCGACTCGGGGTCCGACGCATCGTCCATTGTGGTCATACGGTTACCTTTCCTTTGCGGCGTTTCCGCCAGTGCCAGAGTTCGATGGGGATGCCGATGGGCCAGGCGGCGGAGGCGGCGATGATCCCGACGATGACGCCTACCGCCACCCACCAGCGGGGTCGGCGGGGACGCGCGACGAGCCAGCCGGTGTAGAGAACGATCAGGCACGCACAGGTCGCGCCGGCCACGGCCAGGTAGGCCTGGAGCAAACCCTCAGCGACGCTCATGCCGCCGCCCGGGTGGCGTGCTGGTAGGCGTCGAGGTCGTCGTAGATGCGCCGCTTGGCGTTGTACCGCCGAGGGTGGGCGACGAAGGCGCGGACCTCGGCGGTGTCGTAGCGGCAGTATTTGCCGATCTTCACGAACATCGGGCCTTCCTCCAGGGTGCGCCAGTAGGTGAGGGTGCGTTCGGGTACGCGGACGACGGCGGCGACCTCGGCTGGGGTCATCAGGGGTTCCACTACGGGTCCTCGCAGGATAGTTGGTCGTTAACAGCTGTCGCCAGGGGCTGCTGATCAAGTCTGGTCGCTACTGGACAACTCGTCAAGTTGACCCCTAGACTCGCGAATATGACGAACCCTGATGCCAGGCGACCGCACCAGATCCTCGGTGAGCAGGTCCGCAAACACCGCCAGATCCAGGGGCTCAGCCGCCACAAACTGGCCGAACGCTGCACCAGCATCGGCGCCGAGCTGAACCACGACGCGATAGACAAGATCGAGAATGGCCGTCGCGCAGACGTCGGCGTCAACGAATGGCTCGCCCTCGCCTCCGCGCTCGGCCTCACCTCACCCAGCCTGCTGCTACTTCCGGAGACGAACGAGCAGGTAGCCATCACCCGTGGCCGAACCCTCCCCGCCGTCAAGCTGTGGCGGTGGTTCGCCGGCCAACGCAACCCGTACGGCCAATACGTCAGCGTGTCCACCTGGCTGCCCTATCTGGCCGGCGACCACACCTCCGTCCACCACGACGTGCTCAACGTCGTCCGTCAAAACCAGGAGCAGAACAATGCCGACTAACATGTGGATCGACCGCCATGGCAACCGCACGGCGCTATACGGCAAGGGCTCGCAGTGGCGGCTGTCCGCCCCCGGCCCCGACGGCAACAAGCCGATCACCCAGATGTTCAGCGGCTCCAAGGTCGCCGCGGAGAAGGCGGAGCAACGCTGGCGGGCGGAGATCGAGGAGGGGCGCGGCCTGGATCGTAAGGCGTCCGAGATGACGATCGCCGCCTACTCGGTGCCGTTCCGCGCGTCGCGGTCGTGGCGGCCGGGCACGCGACGCCGGATGAACCTGGATTGGGACAACTACATCATCCCGCTGGTTGGCCACCTCCGCCTGAAGAACGTGCGGAAGATCCACATGGAGACGTGGGCCCTGCGGCTCGAAGAGAAGGGGCTCTCCGCGCGCACCCGCAAGCACGCCATCATCTCCCTCTACGGGATGTTCAAGTCGGCCAAGGACAACGGGGCGATGAGCGGCCCGAATCCCTTCGACGGGGTACCCCGGCCGTCGGTGAAGTCCGGCGAGTACTGGCTGCCCGCACCCGCCGTGTTCCAGGCGCTGATCGACAATCTGCCCGAGCGCTACCGGCTGGTCGCCGCGCTGGCTGGCGGCTGCGGGTTGCGCAACGGGGAGATCATGGGGCTCACGACCGACGACGTGATCGAGGACATCAAGGGTGGCATGCGCATCTACGTCCGCCACCAGCTGGCCAACCCCGACGACGACACCGCCCACTTGGCGCCCGCCAAGACCGAGGCCAGCGTGCGCACCGTGCCCGTGCCCCGATCCGTCGTGCCGATGCTGCGCGACCACCTGGCCCACGCCGACTGGCTGACCACCATGGACATCGAGGACCGCTCCGGTGACCGCGCGAAAGGCGCCTGGCCGACGCGCACCGTCACGTTGCTGTTCGGCCAGTCAGGGCGACCCATGTCGAAAAACGTGTGGGGCAAAACCTGGCGGGTCGCCCGCGCCGCCACCCCCGGCCTCAACCCGGCGTTCACCCTGCACGGTCTACGTCACCTGTACATCACGTCGCTGATCTTGGCGGGTCGTTCCGGCCCGGCCGTCCAGGTGCTCGCCGGCCACGGCAACCTGACGACGACGTTGGGCACGTACGCCCACTACTTCAAGCTGATGGACGCCAAGGCCGACGACACCGCGCCGTTGGAGGTGTTGTTCGCCCCGGCCGCGTTGGCGGCGGCGTAGGGCATCTGGGACGGCGAACGGCCCCTCCCCGAAAGTAGCGGGGAGGGGCCGTTCGCTTTGGAGAACTCCTCGCCAGGGCTGTCACCGTATCAGGTAGCTATTCATGGCCTGTCCTTGACGATCTGCCCGCAGTAGATGCAGTACTGGGATTGTGCGTAGCAGTTGCCGTCGGGCGAATCGGGGTTGGTGCATTTCTGGCCGGGAGGCATCGCGTGTGAGCGCATGGTGGGCTACCTCGTGGTGGGGATGACGCCGCCGTCGAACCTCACCACGGTGCCGTTGGTGAGGATCGACGCTGGGGATGCAAGGTGCACGATACCCGCGGCCACCTCGGCGGGGGTGGCGAAGCGGCCGAGCAAGGACTGCGGGTACGCCCGCCAGAACGCTTCCATGGGGGTCAGCTCCGACTGACTGGCCAGCTGTTCCACCCGACCCGACCAGGTGGGGCCGACGAGCGCCACGTTCGAGGTCACGGAGGTGCCAGCAGCGTTTTCCGCGAACCCCCGCGACAAGGGCTCCAGGGCAGCCTTGGACACCACGTAGGGCCACGCCTGCTGCTTCTCTTTCGGCATCCACGCGGCCTCCGTGGAGATGTGAATGACCCGCCCATGATTGTCCCTCTTCATCATGTCGGGAAGCACAGACTGGGTGAGCAGCAATGCCGGCTTGACGTTGGCGTCCATGAACCGGACGAACTCGGACCACCCGGTGGTGAGCACGGGGTGGCCACCGCTGTCCAGCAGCGCGGCGTTGTTGATCAGAATGTCGATCTCCCAGTCGCGGGCCGCGTCGATGACGTCACCGAGCCCGAGGACGTGGGTGAGGTCGCCGGCCACGTACTGGTGCACGCGGGCGTTGTTGATCTTCTCGCGGACGCGGATGCAGTCGGCGGCGTGGCGGCCGTGCAGCATCACCTCGACGCCGTTGTGGCCGAGCGCTTCGGCGATGGCGGCGCCGATGCCGGCAGGGTCGCCGCTGCCGGTGACGAGTGCGCGGCGTGGCCGCCAGGCCTGGGGTTCCAGAATGTTCCGCATGCTGCCCTCCCGGTTCGATGATTGAGTGGGAGTGTAGCGGCATGTGCCTATCGCATCGCGTGACAACTATCCGTCGAGCCGGATCTGTACGATTCCTGTACGACCAAGATCACTTCGGCTAGAACATGCAGGTCAGGGGACGCGTGGGTGCCACAGCAACAGGAGTCCAACGCTCTTATTCTGGGGTCTCAGCGACCTGCGCAAACCGTATCGCATGGCGTTTTACCTGCGGTTTTGCCGTCACAAGAGTCACAGGGAGTCTGGTCGTCGACAGTGGGGAACTGTACGAAATCTGTACGAACAGAGATGAGGCCCGAGACCGTGGCTGGCGGTCTCGGGCCTCATCTCTGGTGCCCCCCCGGGGGTGTCTCCGTGACAAGGGAAAGCCTATCACGGCGTGACAGAGTCCCCTTCGGGCCGGTGCGTCTCGTCGTCGTAGGTCGGGTTGTACTCCAGCTCGATGTCAGCGTGACGGCACAGCTGGCGGTAGCCGCGCACCAGATCGGCCTGTGCGTCGACCGTGCGCTGCCAGGCGTCCAGTGCGCGCTTGTGGGAGCGATACGCAAGGTACGTATAGGCGATCACGACGACGACGGCCAGGACGACGAAGATATTGGCGATGATGGTGATGGTGGTGATCATCAGTGCAGGCGACTTTCGACGTCGAGAGAGTGACAGGTGGCCGGCTGGGGGAGGGGAACACTTCCGGGGGCTATTCAGGAGTGGTACCCCCAGCCGGCCACCGGGGACGCTATCACGCCGCGACATGCCCGCCACGCCGCTCATCCCGTGCTGCTACGGTCAGCCACCATCCTGTCCGCGCGAGCACAAAGGAAACCTCTGTTGTTCCGCAAGAAAGCCGACCTCACCGCGTTGCGCGTCAGCAAGGACGGCAACGCGACGGAAACAGCCGTCCAGACCTACGCCAACAAGAACCGCACAGTGACCCTCATCGGGGTTCGCCACGCGGGCACCAGGTCCTACTACTTGGCCGTGCGCAACGTCATCGACGGCCTCGAAGACGGGGGCGCTGTTGTGCACTACGAGGGGATCAACTACCCCCGACACTGGGATAGCGACAGCGACTACGCCGCACCGTTCATCAACCTCTATCGCGCCCGGGGTGAGCTGATGGCGGCGCTGGGTACCAGGATCGTCGATCAGCACAGCAGCGTCCTATGTCCTCCCGGCGACGCATGGGTGGATGTGGACATCTCCCCCGATACGCTGGGCCGGATGCTCGACGAGAAAGGCATCATCTCCGCGATGCCCGGACGGGCCGCGGTGATCGACGACCTGACGAAGTTGGCGCGCAACCCCGATCCGGAGGTGGCGAAGGAAGCGCGCATCGCCTTCCGTATCCAGTACCTGAAATCAGCAGAGCCCGGCATGCGCGACGTGGCGAACCAGAAGATGGGGGCGGAGTGGGACATCGTGGTGGACTGGCGTTCCGACCGTGCCAGCGAGGCCATCGCCAGTCATCCCGGGGACGTGGTGTCGTTCTGGGGGTGCGGCCATCTGCCTCGCATGGGGCAGACGTTGCTGGACTCCGGGTTCGAGCTGCGCGAGGTGGAGTGGTTGACGGTGGCGGAGTGGGGGGACTTCGAGCCCGTGTCACCCGCCACTGCAACGCCGTGAGAGGGTGATCTGCGCGGGGTCGTCGGCCTACTCCTTTCTGTCGTCCGTGTGGACGGTCGGCGGCCCCGCCCTTGCGGCCCGATTCCGCGTTGTGGTCACGCTGCGTTGATCATCCATGTGGACGTCGTGGGCACGCGCTCCGTGATGGTATGGTTCCGTCCTGTTGCGACTGATTCGTGACAGAGAGTGTTCTCGGAGCCGGGGGTCAGGGGACCAGGGAGTAAGACCCATGAGCACGAACACGCAGCAACACGCCACACCACACGACACGCCACACGACATAGACAAGCTGGTCGGCCTCCGCCGCATGGTGTACTACGCCGACCGGATCACCGGCGCCCTGCATCTCATCGAGCGCCTCGGCGTTCCCATCGGGGAGATCGTCCGCACCAAGCCTGATCAGATCGTCGTCGCCATCGATGGCCGGCTCATCGAAATCAACTTCGGCGACGCGTCCCCCGGGAACGCCAACTCTGGCGTGCACATCCCCTCCCCCGAGGTCAAGGCGTTCGATCCGGACATGAACGCGCTGATCCAGTTATGTCACGGACAGCTCGGTGCCCCCATGATCCACAACGGCGGCGAATCGAAGCCGCCGACCGCGTTCGAACCACCCCTGTCCGCGCTGAAGCTCACCATGGCACCCGGATCGCTGGCGATGCCCCGCACCCACAACTGGACGCACGTGTACGTCACCGCCGACAGCAGCAGCGGCCCCCTGGTCACGCTGTGGGGTGAGAAGTACGAGAACCATGAGTGGCTGCCGCCGGGTGGCGAGCTGCTCATCTACCCAGGCGTGAAACACGCTGCGGTCGCACCCTTTGCACACAGCCTGCCCGCTGAACTGTTCGACGAGGTGTACCGGACCACCCGCGACAACCCGGTGCTGGTGACCGAGCATCGCACGGCCAGCCATCACGCCGTCGACATTCACGACCACCCCGAGGACATCAGGATGGTGCTCGGCCGGGTCAGACGGCTCGGCTTGAAGCTGGATCCGCGCAGGATGCCGGCCACCTGAGGGTGGCTCACCTTGAGAATGGCTCGTTGTCCGGCTAGTCGCCGACCGGGTTCCATTCGACAACCCGGTCGGCGTGCACGTGGTGCACGACTACGGGCATGCGGAATACGGCGGGCAGGGGCGGCGCCCCGTGGCGCTGTCCGGCCTGCTGCCATTCCTGGAGGGCGCGGCGGTATCGGTTGCGGCTCCAGCGCAGTCGCATGCGATGACAGGTAGTACTCAGGGACATGACGGCGAACGTAACACGGAATACACGCAGAAAGGCACGGTCATTCGCCCGGGTTAACCCAGTTGGGGGAGTCGCGATGACGGTGCGATACCGAGAGTGTGTGCCTTGTGCCATCAGTGTTTGCTGTCTGGACCACTGATTTGGCATGCGCGTACCGTGCGGCACATGTGTCCCACTGACGGCAACCATCAACAATCAAACCTCATCCCGGACCTGACAGAACAGCTCGCCATCTCGCCCGGATATGCACGCGCCTCGATATCTCACGCGGCAGCCGACCCACCCGACCCCATGGAGCACGGGTTCATCGTGCGACAGCTCCGCGACGCACCCCGCGGCGTGTTCCGCGGCCGGTACATCGACGCTGGCCACCTCGACCCCGACAAGGTGACCGACTGGGCTGGCGACATCACCTCGCTCGGCGAGTACCTCGGCGAAATGATCACCTGCTCGGAGTTCCTACACCGCAACACCCGCATCCGGGACGAGGTGAAGCGCGTGCGCCATGACCTGCTCGAAGCGGGCGCCAACGCTTTCGTCGACCGTCCCCCGTCCTACGTGCTGCGGGACCTGTCGCGGCTGCTGTATCACATGGGGGATCTGTGTAACCCGGACGTCGTCGACGGCGACGTCGTGGATGACGCCGGGGCGGGCGGACGCTAGCCGCCTCCCCCGTCGGCGTGTTGCATCACACGAGATAATGTGGTTAATCTTCGAGCAACAATGCTCCCGGGGCGAACAAGAGGGGTGCGCGTCGGGAGCATTGTTCCCCAGCAAGGAAGGATCGCCAATGGCACAGCAGGTGCTCGTCAGCCTCGTCGATGACCTGGACGGCTCCGAGGGCGAGGACGTCGCCACCGTCGAATTCGGTGTCGACGGTGTCACCTACGAGATCGACCTGTCCGAGGCCAACGCGGACAAGCTCCGCGACGCGCTCGCCGAATTCGTCGACCATGCCCGCCGTACCGGTGGGCGGCGATCAGGTGGTCGAGCAAGGGGCAAGCAGACTGGCAAGCCCAGCTCGAACGGTGCCAGCCATGCCATCAACGGCCTGGACATGTCCCCCGCCGCGATCCGCGAGTGGGCGACCGAGCAGGGCATGACGCTCGCCGACCGTGGGCGGATCCCGCAGAACGTCAAGGACGACTACGTGGCCGTAAGCGGGGGGAAGATCGCCTAGATCCGAGTCGGAGAGTTACCCCATGAGCCGCCCATCAGCACCGTTCCGGACAGGAGCTCGGAATAGGCGCTGGTGGGCGGCTCATCTCTTTCATCAGCACCTCACGGGAGGACAAGACAATGAGCCCAGCAACGCTGACCATGGTCAGCACGGCCGGCGAGACCTGCGACAAGATCACCTGCGGGCAGAGGGCAGCCAACCAGCGTCGCCTCGGCGTGGGCCTGTCCCGCTACCGGGGCACCCTGTGCCAGCCGTGCCTGCGTGACTTTGATCAGACGTGGCACGTGTGGCGACGACTCTCGCAGCCAGCGGACTGCGAGCAGGTCCGCGTCCGCTGCGCCCAGTGTGAGCGGGCCGGCGCGGCGAAGAGGTGGTTCCGGGCCTACGACCAGGACCGCGTGGTCAACCTGTGCGTCACCCATCTCCGCTACTTTGACCGTGACGTCGCCACGTGGGCCCTCGTGCTCATCGACGCCGCGATGGACGACGTGTTGGAGGACGACGGGCGCGGACATCTCGACGTGGCGAGCGAGATCCGCGAGCACGGCCGGGAGGGTCGGTCCGCCACGTGGCAGATGCGCAGCTTGATCCGCAAGCAGGAGATCGCGAATCGGCGCAGGCCCAAGCCGGTGTATGTGCGCGCTCCGCGCGGCTATGGCTGGGATTTCGGCGACTGGCATTTCACCGAGGCGTCCTACGAGAAGATCGTGGACAGTGGCCTCAACCCGCTGCTGGTCACGTTCGCCGCCGCGTATCCGGAGACCACGGGGCATCGCTACGATGCCGACCACACGTTCACGGTGCTCTCCCGCGGCGACAGTGATGAGGCCATCTACGTGGTAGTGGACAACGACCGCAGCGAGATCCACGACGCGTACGGGTCGCTCGCATGGGCGGCGCTGTCCGCAGTGCACCAGCACAACGACCGAAAGAGGAGGGTTCCTGCCTGATGGCACGGCAAACAGCAGCGGCGACAAGGGCTCTGGCCCAGCGCGACAAGGTGATCGACCCGAAGATCGAAAAGATCCTCGACGACTACGGCGTGCGGTACGAACTGATCCGGGACGTGCCCACGACACGAATCAACCGCGAAGAGTCGCTGGCGAACCAAGCGCGGTTCTCGGCGCTCAACCTCAGCGTGGTCGCCCAGTACCGCCGAGATCTGCGCAACGGTGACATCTTCCCGGCGATCGTCGTCCATAACGACATCATCGTGGACGGCAACCACCGTTGGCGGGCGCATTCGGACGAAGGGTTGGCGCTGGCCGCGTACGTGCTCGACGCGGACACCGAGCCCGATCTCGTCCAAAAGTTGACGTTCAAATTGAACAAGCCACATGGCCTCAACCTCAGCATGGACGAAAAGTTGGCGCACGCCGCGTACTTCGTCGAGGCCGGTATGTCGCATGCCGACGCCGCCCAGGAGATGGGCATCGACAAGGTCAGTCGGCTGACCAATCACATGCTGGTCGTCAAGGCAAACCGCGACCGGGAACGCGCGAAGATTTCCAACGCGGTGTGGAACAGGATCAAGTCAGATGGGACGCGACTGCGACTCGGCGCCGTGACCACGTACCCGGGGATGAAGCTGCTCGCCGAGCTGGTGGCCGACGCGCAGCTGAACACGACGCAGACAAGCAAGCTGGTCCGTGAGGTCAATCAGCACCGCGGCACCGACGAGCAGCGCGATTTCATCCTGGATCTTCGTGACGTGTATCTGCCGAACGGGAAGCTGCCGACACAGCAGAACACTGGTCGGGGCATGGGCATGCGCCAGCAGTTCGGCGGACTGTACGCGATCGCAGCAAAGATCGGGGATGACATCGAAGGTGTCGCGAAACTCTACAAGGGAGGGGAGCGCGCCAAGCAGGCAGAGAAAGCGCGGGAAGCGGCGACGAACCTGAACAAGTTGGCGGAGCGGCTCAGCGAGCCGGACAGCAACACCGACGCATCGGACAAGGACGCCAGCGCAACATGACACGGACGAGCCGGCTTTGGGCGTTCGCGGTAGACCTGATTCTGAAGGAGACACAGAAGGATCCAGATAACCCGGATAAAGTCCCCACGCCGTGGGTGTCCTACCTGGATTTGCGGGAGAAGATCGCCGGGCAGGTTCCCCCAGGTTACGCGCTTCGCTCGTTCAATGAGGCCAGGGAAAGGCGTTTCCGTGAGCGAAACAACCTGCCCGCTGATGCGCCGGTACCACCCCGCATAGAGCCCATGCCTGTACGCATCCAGGTATCCCGCGGCCAGCTCGCGGTCGCCACGAAGGTGTTGAACGCGGACTTTTTCGGACGTCGAGGGAAAGGCGAAGATCGGCAGGTGCGGCTGGACCGCGTGCCCCGCATGCGCCGAAGGGATCTCAAAGGGCGGCCAAGGCCGCTGTCACCGAAAGAGCACGAGATCCCCAAGATGGACAAGCGGCAGTACAAGGAAGCCTTGGAGGATGCCCAGTATCTGACCGAGCAACTGGCGGCGCTCACTGAGCAGATCGACAGGTACGAGGCCGAACACCCGAAAGGGTGACGCAGACGCAAGAACGCCCCCCGGCCGAAGCCGGGGGGCGTTCTGCTGTCCCCTCAATCAAGCGGGGGAAGCCTAGCAAATGGGAACGGCCCCCGCACCTAACGGGGGCCGTTCCACCTGGAGGGTGCTGGATGCCCGCCCGGACCAGGGGGTGAGCAGCAAGCGGATCTGAGCGTAGCACGACCCCTTAACCACCGAGGATTGTCATGCGATGATGATGGGCATGGCGACAGCAACCAGAGCAGGACCCGGATACAAGCTGCTGCACAAGCAGTACCTCATGGCCCATCGCATGTGCATGATGCCGACATGTCCGCGCCACGGGCAACCGTTCACGCGCCCCAGCGACTGGTGGTGGCACCTGTCGGTATGCCATCCCGGCTGCGTACGGCATTACAACATCTCCGGGCAACTGTTCCGACTGACCTTCCCCGCAGGATCAGGGGCCCAGCGGCATGGTGATAGCCCCTGATGTGATCTGCGTGGTCACACCCTATGATGTGTCCTTCTCTCACGGCATTGGAGGGCATGTGAACTCGTGGATGGCCGGCCAGGCGCCGCACATCGCGGCTCGACTCGCCGAAGGCGGGTTCGAGCCGGACGACACCGCGCTACACCTGGCGGCTGAGGCCGGTGAGTTCATCGGCGCCTGGACCCGCTACACAGGACGCGCCCGGCGAGATGGCACCGAGGACGAGGCGCGGATAGAACTGGCCGACGTTGTGATCGCGGCCTACGTGCTCGCCCACCAGCACGACTGGGACCTCGACGAGGCCATCAGCAGAACCGTGCTCGTTGACCCGAAGCTCGACGGCGTGAACCTCGTGCTCGCTGTCAGTGCCAAAGTCGGCGGGTTCATCACCCTCTGGACCACGCCGATACAACGCGCCCGCCAACACGCCCCCCGCGCGCTCGGCGAAGTCGTGCTCGTCGCCCGACGTATCGCCACCGAAGAGAAATGGGACCTAGCCGGCGACATCGCCCGCAAGGTGGAGATCGGCTTTGAGCGAGGATTCGGGAAGAGAAATAAGCGTGATGCCGGCTGAGTGGACCCACAACGAACCTGGACCGGACTGCCCTTGCGGCAGCCCCACCATGGTCAAGGTCTCCAACGGCACGCCGAAACTGTGGTGCCCCGTCCACTGGCGCGTCACCGGCGCACTGTTCGCGCTGCCCCACGAGAAACCCGACGACTGGCCGGAAGGATGGCCGCCCAATGCCCACGGCTGACGTGAGAATCGAGCATTACAGCGTAACGGAGGCGCAGCGAGTTTTAGTCAACGTGATGGAACCGCTGTATGCGGCCTCTTACGCCGATGTTGCCAGTGACCCGTTCTACTCAATCGAGCGATTTCTCGAACGGAAAACGGCATGCCTGCGGAATCCTGGCTGCGTCCTGGTGGTTGCCTACGACGGCAACGAAGCGGTCGGGCTTGCGTTCGGCTTTCCGCTGCTGGCTGACACCCAGTGGTGGGAGAGGATGGAGACATCGGTCCCAGACGAGTTCAAGCGGGAGAACGGCACGCGCACCTTCGCCGTGAACGAACTGATGGTGTCGCCTCGATGGCAGCGGCAACACGTCGGGAAACGGTTGCACGACCAGCTACTCCGTGGCCGCTGCGAAGAGCGAGCCACGCTGGTCGTGAGAGGCGACAACGTGCCCGCGTGGGTCGCCTACACGCGGTGGGGATGGACGAAGGTGGGGACGCTGCGACCCTCCCTGGACTCGCCGAGGTTCGACGCGATGATGATCCGACTACCCCTGGGCGAGCGTCACGCGACTACCGAGTCGCCTCCAGGGATACCCGAACAATCCTCTGGCTGAATGCCAGCCCCCCATAGCGAAAAGCCCCCCTCCGAAGAGGGGGGCTTTCCCGCGTGTGGTCAACGCGCGCTTTAGCCGACAGCCAGCCACGGCACCTCTTCCGAGCCGCCCACTGCCGGCGGCCACTGGGTCGACGCACCCTCCACCGCCGGGGGCCAGGTGATGTGCGCGCCGACCATCCGGAACGACGGCAACGTCACGATCAGGACGCCAGCGACGACTGTGTCCTGATCGCTGGCCAGGTTCACGGTGAGGCTGGGCAGCGTCGCTGCCACGGTGGCGGTGGAGCTGGCGCCCACTGTGGCGTGGACGGCGACGCTGGGCAGCTCTGCCACCAGGTCGCCGACCATGATGTCGCTGACCAGAGCGGCGATGAGGGTGGGCAGCGCTACGGTCACGACCCCGGTACTGCCGGTCTCCAGGGTGACCTGAACGTCGAATGCGGGCAGGGTGGCGGCGTACTGGCCGGCGACGGCTACGCCGCCTTGGCCGTCGAGGGTGAGCGCGGGCAGCTCGGATTCCCAGTTGGCCTCCGCTGCCGCCGTGGTGGCCGCTGCGACCCCCATGGCCGGCAGGGTGAGGTCCAGTGTGCCGGTAGCCGAGGTGGTCTCAGCCTCGCCGCTCAGGGCCGCGTCCAACGCGGGCAGCGTGGCATCCAGCTCGGCTGTCGCGCTCGCCTCGCCGGCCAGGGTCACGCCCAGCGCCGGCAGCACGGCGACCACGGCGACAAGGCCGCTGGCTTCGGCGGCGAACGCCATGCCCAGCGGTGGCAGCTCGGTGGCGACCTGCGTGTCGGTGGTCGAGTCGCCGGCCAGCAGGGCGCCCATGGCAGGCAGCTCGATGTCCACGAGCCCGGCGACCGCCATCTCGGCGGTGAACGCCGCACCGATCACCGGCAGCTCAACGCTGACCTCGTTGCCGGTGCTCATCGCGCCGGCCATGTCCACCGTGAGCGCGGGCAACGTCAGATTCGCGACGGCCTCGGTCGACGCGAGGGCGTCTACATCAACGGTCAGGACTGGCAGCGTCGAATCAAGGGCGGCCTCGGTGTGCGCCGACCCATCCAGGTCCGCGGTCAGCGCGGGCAGCGTCAGGCTTGCGGTGCCCACGCTCGGTGGCGTGACGCTGGGGACGTGTCGGCGACGGTTCGCCCTGCTGTACAGGGTGTCCGTGCCAGCAGTCCACAGCATGGGCATCTAGACCTCCCGCAGCCAGAGAGTTCCGCTCAGTGTCAGATCATCGGCGACAGCGGTGGTGAGGCGCACGGTGAGGAGAGTGGCCTGCGGAGCCTTGAACCTCATGATGTCTGGCAACACCAGCATCAAGCCAGCGCGGACGTTGAACGTGTCTCGCAGGAGGAATGTCTCTGTGCCGCCAGTAGATGGAGTTGTCGCCAAGACTTCCGCCGTGAACGAGGCCGCCCCGTCAGAAGGGTCCGTGGCCTGCGGCGTAGCTGACGTGCCGTTTCCACTTGTGGAGGTCGTCCGCAACACCGAGTAAGCCAGCATTTCATCTTGTGCGTCACCGACTTCGCTCTTGTTTCCAAGCGACAACGCCACCAACTCTACTGGCTTGTCGTCCGCAGCCGTGATCTCGAATAGATCATAGTCACCTGACGCAGCCGCGATGGTCTGCTGATCAAAGCTGACCGTGTAGACACCGCGCATAGTGCATCTCTTCCTTCACATCTGCATCAGGGCGCCGAGGCGCGCTTGCTTTTCCCGTTTGACCGTGTCGGACGTGGACGCGACAGACGCGGACAACACTCCGAGGAATGCCTTCATAAAACCGGACACGTCAGCCGTGGCGGTCACGCTGCCGGTAGTTCCCGCAGCCACGTTGTCTCGCGTGTGCAAACTGGTGGTGTCGTTGTCTCGACGCTCGGTGTAGTTGGTGGGCGGGGTCCACGAATTACCCCCCGCGAAGTTGGTCCACATCCCCACCGCGTCGCCACCCGCGCTACCCGGGGTTGTCGCCACGTTCAGGACATTCACCGTGGTCGTCGACTCGCCGGTGCCGACTGTGCCGTCGAACGGATCACCCGACGTAATACGCCCGGACCACAAACCGGCTACCGCCGATCGCCACGCGCTACCGGTCCAACCGAAGTTCCACGTTCCGCTGTCAGCGGCGATCAGTCGCTTCCAATACACGTGCAGGCTGCCGCGAGAATCCGCCGACGTCACCAACGCGGCCTTGTTGGTGAACCCAGTGGGCACCGTGGTAATGGCTGACGTGGTTTCCTTGTATATCCCCACGACCGCGATGTGATCGGAGGCTGCCCCGGCCGGCACCGGGACGTTGCACGTGGCAGCCTCCGATATCGCGAGTAGCGAGGATGCCACGTGCGTCATCAGGCGGCAGGCATGGTGACGGTGCCGGCGGTGATGGTCACGGTCAGACCGATAGACACGGTGGTGGTGTCCATTTCGATCTGCCCGCCACCACCCGTACCCGTCACCGAGCCGTCCATGACGGTCGCGTCGCTGCTGTCCGCGAGCCGAGCCCAGCCAGCCGTACCAGCCGCCACCCCCGTGCCGGACAACGGGACGCCCTGCAACGTGGACGCACCCGAGGAGGCGGTGCCGAAAGCGGGGTCGGCGAGGGAAATGGTGGCGAGCAAAGTGCTGGCACCAATGGAGTCGTTTGCCGTGGTTGGCTGAGAGCCTGTATAAAGCTTGATGGTGCCAACACCAACGCCACCATCGAGCAAATCAACTACCGCATCGCAGGCGGCATTACGCGTGGCAGTAGCAAGTCGTGTTGCCATTTGGGCATCAGGCTTTCTTTGTGACGAGAAGGTTGACGGTGGCAGTACCCGAATCAGTGATCATCCACAGGTCTTCGCCCATTGCGAGAACAAAGCGCAAGGGAAATCCAGGAGACGAAAGCTCGCCCAGCAGTACGCCAGTCGGGGCTTGCGTCGAGGAAAACGCCAACCGACAATCGCCGCTGGTGGCACCAAGGCTCAGGACTACTTCTACATCTCCCGTTGTGAAGGACCCGTCGATGTATTTGGTCGCTGTTGTCCCAACCGACTGCATATTACTTTGGTAGTCTGGATTCGCCATAGCTCTTTCCAATAGTCAGCGAGTGACCTCGGCGGAGACGCGCACCGCACCTTGCGCGATCCGGGCGACCCGCCCAGTGAGGTCGATTAACTCGATGTCGTATACGCCGTCGCGCCAGTCCCATGCGGACGACTGCTCGGGCGTGACGGAGACGGTGACATAGCCACTGGCGTCAACGCTGATCCCGGAGCCGATGAACTCGAACAGCGTGTCAACGTCGGTGATGTACGCACGAATCTGTCCGCGCGCCGACCAGCCGGTGAGGTTTATGGGTGCGCCGGTTACCGAGTCGGTGATACGCCAGCGGCGGCTGAATGTGACGCCCTGCGGAATGATCAGTGTTTCGCGAATGGGCGGCGAGACCACATTACTTGTCCTTCTTTTCCAGGTTGGACAGTCGGGTTTCCACGGTGTCCACCATGCCGCGAATGGCGGCTAGCTGCTGGCGTACATGTTCGAAGAACCAGCCGAGCGTATTCGGTTTCTTTTCCCAGTCCTGCGCCCTGAACTTGTCCCCGAGGTCCATCTCGTCCTCCTCTGATGTGGCGTGCTGGGCTGAAGATGTACTGCCGAGATTCCAGGGGACCGCACTGTCCGCCGACCGAATGGCGGACACCACGGACAAGTGCAGGTGGCGGGTGTGCGGGTTCGGGCCGTTGTACACCTGCCATCCGATGCCGGGCTCCCAGATCTTGTGGTCCCAGATGATGTACTTGATGCGCTTGTCACCGGAGCGAATGAGCCATTGCGCGAGCAGGTTGCAGTTAATGCCATCATCCGGATCGTGCGTGAAATCCCGGGCTGTCACCAGCATCCGGCCATCCGCGGCCGGCCCCACCCACGCATTGTGGTCGCTGGAGCGAGACTGGTGACTCGTGTCTCCGATGGCTCCATCCGATTCCTTGCTGCGATTCGGATAAAGCAGGTTGAGCTGGCCCAGCAAAACGTCCAGGGAGCGAGCGGCACGCCATGTCATATCCGACCTCCTTTGTCGTATCGCTGCGATTCACCCGGTCAGTGCGTTGGCAGCCACGATGACACTGACGATCACGAGGATCGCCGAGATAACGAGAGCGATCACCGCGCTGGCTTTCGTGGACCCTTCGTCCTTTGTCTTCGTGGTGGTTTCCAGCCCGCCAACGCGCTGTTTCAGATCATTGAGCTGTTCCCGCATGACTTCGGCGCTCTTATCCATTTGAGTCACCAGGCCGTCGATGACCTTGGTGACGGCGAACTCGGATTTGGCGATGGCCTTATCGGATGCCACCGTCTGGAGCGCTACCGCGTCCTTGGCCGCCCGCAGCGCGGCGTCCAGAGCGTCCTTGGTATCGGTCTTTTGTTCGGCGGTTCGCTCCGCTACCGTCGCGAATTCCCTCTCAACGGCCGCGAACTTAACCTGCGATATTTCACGCACATGCTGAATCTCGCCGAGAACGAACTCGCGCAGCGCGCCGATCTCTCGGTGCAATTGCTCAGTGGTTAAGGCGGTCGGATCGGGAACAGGTCTGGAGTCGCCGGTCGAAGGCATAGCGCCGGGCGTGGACACCTCCGTTACCCCGTGCACGCCCGCGTGGCCAGCATGAGCTATCCAACGTCCTGGTATGCGCCGGCCACCGCGTCCCACACGCTGTTCACGGTGAACTCGATGTCGCTGTCCGTGGAGTCAGAGTCGATCGCCACGTTCGACACGACCGCGTAGGCGAAGCGCTCACTCCAGAGCGGGGCGTCCTCCAAAACCTGCTTCACAAGCGCCCGGCGCTGGAGCTTATAGTTTGTGCCGTCAAACAACTCCGCGCCGACCGCGACAGCAGCCTTCAGCATGGCCCCCTGTACCCGGCGAATAAACGTGGGATGAGTGGCGAGGTCCGACATGTCCGACAGTGCCATTTACTGCCCTTTCTTCTACGGAAGCACTTTGCAGATAGCGATCCAGCCGACCTGCGTGGTGGCGATGAGCACGATGTCGTTCACCGCAGGTGTCCAGGAGGCACATCGGGAAATGGTGAGCGTGGCGCCGTCCACGGTCACGGTCAGCTTGGATCCGACAATGGCTGTCACCTGACCAACACGGAATTTCCGGTTCGCGTCGTCGATCTGTTCCTGAATTTCGCGTTCGAACCGGTGGCTAGGCAACGGACTCCTCCGGAAGCGTGAGGGTTCGCGCTTTGATCTGCTGGGTGTCGCCGGGCGTCAACGGAGTGGACACCGACTCGATGACGTGCAAGTCGTCGTTGTCGCCGACAATCACTCGGATCACGTCGCCCGCATCCAACGTCGGGTTGGTAATGGCGGTGAGTGACACCTGGAGGTGGTGGCCGGTCACGCGGGCCAGCAACGAGTTCGCCGCGGACTGGCATTGCGGCACGGTGGTCAGCAGCGGGCTCGCATGAAACCGCGTCTTGATCCCGAACGGGCCGTTGATGTTCGTCGGGCTGTTCAGATTCGTGTCCGACGCAATCGCGAACACGGGCGGCGTTCCGTCGGTGCGCTGTCCACTGGCCACAACACGGTTGTAGACGAGATCGCGATTGAACTCGTCGTCCTCGCTGATGAGGACGCCGGTTTCGTTGTCGCGCACCGTCCACACGACCGGGTCCGCCACGGTGGGCTCAGGGCGAATGATGAACGTCGAGATCTGGTCGCAGAACACCTCGGCGCCAATGCTGTCCGCCAACTTTTCCACGCCGTCGTTCCAGCGTTCCCGGTCCAGCTCCATCACCGGAGCCACCTTCGTGGACCCCGTCTGGTCCTGCACCGCGTTGTTGGGTAGCACGTCGGTGATCAGTCGGGTGATCTCGGCGACCGTGGTTGCGCCGGCCACCGTCTGCGTCGGCTGGTCAAAACGGGCCTGCGCCACCAGCAGCGAACGATCCGAGACGGTCACCGACACCGCCTCGGTGTCCCCGGAGACGGGGATTTTGCGTCGCACACTGGTGATCGGGCCCCAGATCAGCGGCAGGTATTCGACGCGCCCGGTCGGCAACACGATGCCGTACTCGATCATCATGTGGCTGCCCAAAGGGGACAGCACGTCATAGGGGCTCGCCGGCCACGCCGTGTCCAGGCCAATGCCCACCGTGGCGGTGCGCCGCACCTGGCTGCCCATGTCCGCGGTGACCGACCCGGACACGACGGGCAGGTTGGTGACCGAGCCGAACACGGAGGAGAACGCGGTGACCCGAGTGTCGATGCTGTGCGACCGCCTGAGCGTGTCCGACGCCAACGCCGAATGCGGGATCACGCGATCACTTCGATAAACGGGCTCGGCGTGTCCACCTCGGTGGAATGCGCGGTGAGGATCATGGCGTCCTGGTGGGCCAGGCGACTCTCGCGGTCCTCGGTGACCGTCCCCAACGCCCACCACCGGCCAGGGCCATAGCCGAACGAAGCCGGAGCCCGCAGCAACAGCGGGGTGCCGTCGTCCATGAAGTCCAGGAGCGCGTCACGCTCGCTGAACGACATGGCGTTGAACACCAGGTCGGCGGTGGCGGAACGGCGACGCGACGACACGGTCACCGCGTGCCTGCGACCGATCGGCCAGAACACGCCTTGGTCGATTTCCCGTTGCAGCGTCGGCACTTCCCGCAGATCGCAGCGCATCGGCGCAGCCCTGGCAGGATGGGTCAGCCAGCAGAAGCGCCCAACGGATGGCAGCGTGATCGCCGGGACAACCGCGTACCCGCCGGTGATGCTGGGGTCGGCGACCATGTAGGTCACCGGAACGTCCAGCGGACAGTCCGCGTCGTTGATGGTGACGATGGGGCTGAGCAGCGAGGCCGACAGGTCGGTGACGCCCAGCCAGATCGCGGCCAGCATGTCACCGTCGAAATAGGACCCGTCGCTGGTGCCGGCTTCGAGAACCACCGCGTCGACTTCCACCGCGCCGCCGGCCGGTACGCCGCCGACGGTGATGTTCAACCCGGGGGTAACCGCACCAGCGGGCGGGGTGACGGTACGGGTCAGTCGCGCCCACTGGCTGACGCATTCGTTGATTTCGTCGGCGGTGAACGTGATCACGTTCGACGTCAGCGCACCACCGCCACTGTCCTGCCACGACACCGTGGCGGTGAGGCTGGTCGGCCGCAACGGGAACCTGAGCGCGACGCTGACCGTGGCTGTCGCAGCCGGCGTGTACGAAGCCAACGGGGCGGTCAGGCCGATCGAGCCGACACCTGTTCGGACGGCACGCATGTAGCTGTCGCCCTCGGCGGCACCGCCAGCGGGGCGGGACAGGGTCGGCGATCCTGTTCCCGGCACCCAACCGTTCAGTCCGGTTTCGAAGCTCGGGTTGGAGACGCTGTTGACTCGGGTGGCTCCCTCGACGACAACGCCGTAGCCGCCGCGAACCGGTGTACGTGTGCCATCGTCGGTGATGCGGATGAACTGCAAAATGGCGGCGTCCGGCCACCACCCCATAACCTCAACGATTCCCGTTTCCTGGTGTGGCACCACAACGAGCCCGCCGGGTAGCGACGGCATCGGCAGCCGCGCACCCGCCCAACCAGTCCACGTCCACGGATAGAACCCGTTCTCCGCCACCCACTCGTAGGTCGTGGTGCCACCGGGAATGGGGGGCGGGATGACTTGGTTGGGTGGTGGAACCTCGTCGAGCGCCGCGCCCGCATACGGTGAATGCGCGTAAGGGATCTGGCCATACGTCATGGCTAGTAGCCGATCGCGAAGAGGCAGGCCTGAATGGGCGAGCTAGCCAACGCCGCGTTGCTCACATGGCTGTGCGCATAGATCGTCACCGACGTCTTCGACAGCGAACTGTCCTGAACGGACGGAATCCACGACAGGCCAGCAGTGATGCGGGTGATCTGCACGGACACGGTCCTGGTGGGGAAGCCGCCGTTGGGGATCGCGGTGGCGAGCAGACCGCCCGCGGTCGTGGTCCCAGTCACGGTCCACGCCTTGACCATCATGTTGTGCCCGTTGGGCGCCGCCGTGGTGCCATCGACGGCACGCCCCATGTCCTGCCGGTTGGCCTTGACCGTGCCGAGCCAGCCCTGCGCGTACGTCTGTTCCCACGTCTCACCCTTGTCGGTGATCACGCTGCGTTGACCGACATGCGCGTCCGTCAGCAGATCCGAGGAAAAGCCTGGTGACACCCCGGCGTCGCGAATGGTGGGCGCGGAAATCCACTGTGTACCAGCCGGCCACGCCAGCGGCGCCGTACCCTCCTGCCCGCGTGACACCGTGCAGGTTGTCGACCCGGCCGAGTGCGCGCTGATCCACACCATTTCGTAGCTGCGCGTGCTCGGATTCAACAGCGTGATCGGCATGTAGGTGGTGCCGGACGACATCGTGAGCAACTCGGAGAACTCCGTGCTGGACAACGACGTGCTCGACTCTGACGCCGCAGACGTCAACGTGCCGAACTTAAAGTCGTTCAGGTAGCGGAAGATCAGAGCCATGGTGTCCTCACCGGAGACGACGAGCCAAAGCCCGCCCAGAGTTCGTGTTGGATTCTTCGATCACGCCCTGAACGACACCGAGGAACTCGCCCGAACTCAGCCGCAGCTCGCCAGTCAACTGTGTCGCGCGGCTGTTGTCGGTGGCCAGCGAAATCAACGCATTCCACTGCGTCGGGCTCAGCAGCGCCTCGGGGCGCCGTAGTCCGTTGTGGATGGTGCTGTAGCCGGGTGGCACGAGCCCTCCATCGTCGTAGCCGCCCGGCCGCCCATAACCCGCGGGCAGGCTGCCGTAGCGCGACATCGTGTACTTCATCGAAGCCAGGATGTTGGCGAGCGGGTCGAAAACGTTGTTGGGAGCACGGTTATCCCGATGCGCACGGAACGTCGAGCCGATCACCTGCATCAGGCCCTTGGACGGGTCGCCGCGCAACGCGTTGCTGTCACTCAGGTTGATGGCCTGCGGGTTACCGCCGGACTCTTGCCGCATCCGCTGCAACGTGATGTTCGCCCACCCGCGCGGCAGGCCCAGCATGGACAACGCGCGCATGACCAACGGGCGCCACGACTCGACGTTCCCGGACGTACCAAACGCGAACGCCCTGTCGTTGGCGAACCTGACCGCGCCGTTGGTGGCTTGACGCGCCACCGCCTCGCCCACCTCGGCCGGCTTGTTACCGGGGAACAGTCGGGGCACCTTGTCCAGCAGCTTGTACGCCTTCTCGAAGTACTCCATCAGGTCGATGCCGGGACCGGCGCCGGTGAACTGTCGAC
>WUUC01099556.1_pt1 | contig 26194 bp, 39 predicted proteins | sample 6278441 | NCBI WGS metagenome assembly WUUC01 (sample SAMN13675441, study PRJNA597444) | soil metagenome | isolation source: soil | place: USA: Washington | collected 2017-10 | reverse complement strand
CGTCGAGGACGGGCTGAAGTTTTCGCTCAAAGTCGGCTTGTGATTGCGGGGCGATTCCGGCGAAGGGCCGCGCGGCTTCGACATGCTCAGCGTAGGGCGCGTTAAAGACGAGCTCACCCGCGGGGGTGATGGAGACATCGCTGAGGAGGCGCCCAGTCTCGCGCCAATCGTAAGGGGTCTGCTCACCCGTCGAGGATATCCCCGCCGCGGCCTGTTCGCGGATTTGGTCGAGGGTGGCCTCTGCGACCTTCTGCTTGCCCACAGGGGTCAGGACGATGACGAGGGGGATGACCTTGAAGCTCATGAGATGGTCTCCAGATATTCAATCTCAAAGGTGATGACCCAGAGGCGACCGGCGAGCGCGCTACTGCGCCACTTAATCGAGCGCACATCTCCGATGGACTGCAGGATAAGAGGCCGGTGAAAGCAGAAGATGTTCTCAATCAAGGCGCCGTCGGTCGTGCGAATGACGTCGATGCCCAGGAAGGAGTCATCGCCGTCCATCTGAAATTTGAGCGGGTAGTTGATGGCAATCTGAACGGTCGCCATCTTCGAGCGCTTGGACCGACTGTCCTGTAATGAGCCTTTGACGACACTGGGGACAAAGATACGAAACGACCGGAAGTATTGGCCGGGGTCGAGCAGTTGCAGGTCGTCTTCGCCCTCGTAGCGCTGAAAGGGCGTCGAGGGGACATAGGTCGGGGTGAGGGCCTCCGTGACGTCATAAAGGCACTGCACGATCGCGGGGAGCTTCCCGACGCCTGCCCCAAAGCCAGAGGGCACAAATACCGACGCCGCGGGGTCATCGTAGTAGAGCGCGAGGCTGACGTTGGTCGGGGGCATCCTGTCGCGACAAAAGACATAGGTCGCGTGCCCGTCCTGGCGCTCATTGGTCGAGAGGTACAAGACCACCGTGAGGGTGTCACCCGCGGTGAAGGTACCGACCGCGCTGACGGCCGTGGGGTCATTGAGCTGCGAGAGACGCAGCGTGACCGGGGCGCCTCCGTTCTTCTGGAGGGTGACCTTGGCTTTCTCGTCGGCAAGGTTCGCGCCTGCGAGGGCGATGCGCTCGAGGGTGTTGGTCTCTGCGCTCCAATCGGTCTTGGTCCAGGTCGCGGTCGCGGTCGAGAGGGGGACGCCCAGCAAAAACATCTGCTCGCTGAGCGCGCTCGCCCCACCCACGTTCGACGCATAATGAAACAGGTAATCCGAGTGCGCGAGGTTGTGCCCATACAGGACACCCATCTTGGCGCCGTAGATGAGCCCGAAGCCGGTCGCGTTCATCGTCCCGCCCAGGCCTCCGGTCGCGGGCGTATCGCTCGGCTCTCCGTCGGTGCGCAAGAAGACGTCCGCCCAGAGCCCGGTTACCACGTCCCACGCGACGATGCGCCCGGTCGAGTGCTCGCGGAGCAAGATCCATCGGCCATACCCGAGGGCGTCTTGGACCTTGAGCATCGAGGAGGCGATGGAGATGACCCCCCATCGGCCGTCCGCAAAGTTGGCCGCGGGGTCGAGGCGCGTCCCGGCGACGAGCGCAGAGGAGATTTCACGCAGGCCCGGTGAAGCTCCGGTGTTGGCGACGCCGCCGCCCCAGAGTTTGTTATTCGCGACGGCGAAGCGATAGGCCCCACCGTTCCAATCCAACTCAGAGACAAGCGCGCCTGTCCGATGGTTACGAACGACCACCTTTCGCGCCCCGCTTGAGGAGGCCATCACCGCGTAGTCGCCCCAGAGCGTCAGCGCGCGCGTCGAGGTCGTCACCCCAGAGGCGACGGCTCCGTTGCTGCTGCCGTATTGCCGCGTCCAATTGGCGGTTGAGAGGTTCGCGAAGCCCAACGAGAGCGGCCACACCGAGACCTGATTGTTAACCGACGTGGTCTCACCTGACCCAATATGAATCTCGTTGTAGGGCAGGCCCGTCGAGGGATTGATGGAGAGGTCCACCTCGAGGAGGTGTATCGCAACGTTGCTGCCCAAGAGCTGCGTCGCGGTCCTCGTGGCAACGTGATTGCCGTTGAGGTCAAATTGAGACACCCGGTTATTGCCGGTGTCCGCCACATAGTAGTAGCCGTCCTTGTCGCCCGCGTGTTGCCCAAACCCGAACCCGTTCGCGCTGAAGGCCCCCGTCCCTGACCCCGCGACCACCGCGCCAATGCGACGCGGTCCCGGCGCAGAGACGCCCGTACTGCCCAGGGTCATCCCTCTGGTGAGCGTCGGCGCGGCGGGGGTTTGGTGGTCAAAGACCTGGGGGACGGTCGCCATTAGACCCTCCCAAAGGCGAGGTCATAGAAGATGTCTTTTACCTGCCCATCGAAGGCATCGGAGGCCCCGGCGAAGCGGGTGAGCTTCACGCCGGGGAGCAAGAGCAGGCCTAACTCGAGGTTGGCGGCAAAGGGAGTGCCGTCGAGCAGACGACGGATGAGCTCTACGTCCATCTCTTTGAGGTCTTCGGTGAGGTGGCGGTTGCCGTCCGCGTCGACTTCATCTGGGTCTTCCGGATAGTAGTCCGCGGCGGGGTAACCGATACGCAAGCGGAGGGCCTTGTCGAAGTTGGTCGAGCTGCCGGCCTTCGAGGCCCATTGCGAGATGCGCGGGTTTTCCAGGGAGACTTTAATCAGCCGGAAGCGCGCGGGGTCGGTGACGTACTGCAGCTTACAGTCGGTCTCTTCGTGGCGACGAAAGAGGACAGAGGGGCAAAGCGTGGGGGTCAGCGCCTCGACCAGCACCGTGATGCGTTCGATGACCTGGGCAGAGGTGACCGTCGGGGCTGGCACTGATGAACCTCATCTAGGTGCGGGGCTTGGGTTTCTTGGGGTCGCTCTCTTTGTCCCGGTCCACGAACGCACCCAAGGGCGCGACCAGTGGAGCGGAGGACCTGTCCTGGGGCTTCTCCTCGACCTTCTCCTTCTCTGCGAAGCTCTTCCGAAACTCCCTGAGCTTGTCCCTCTGCTCGATAAGGGGCGCGAGCTGCGCCTGCATCGTGTCTATCTGCGCGTCCAAGGGCTCGATGCGGCGCATGATGAGGGCCATCAGGTCAGCCTCTGACTTGGGAGAGGTCTTCTCATCGCGCGCCCACTCGCGGTAGACCTGACCTGGGTCAAAGGTGCCGTCGGCGTTGGCGGCGATACGACCCTTGCTGAGATAGGCCTGCAGGCGGTCGTGGGCTTGTAAGCGGTTGAGGCTCGCAAACTCTGGCAAGAGCGCGATGAGCTCATCCGCCGTCAGAGGGCGTTCTGGTAGCACAATCATGACTAGCTCCTCAGTGCGGGGGGTAGGGTATGCTGCATCGCGGCGCGGGCCTCTTCGATGCGGCGCTTTTGTTGGTTCTCGCGGCGGCGCTCTGAATTGATATAGCGCGCCTCGACGAAGACGCTGACCTGGTCCGGCATCTCCCCGGTCGGGTCTTCGACGACGACGCGGATTTCTTTGACGCGCCCCGTCTGCACCCATCGGACGTAGGTCGCCTCTGCGGCATCGATCGACCGGGGGTCCTCCTCGTTGGCGCGCGACATCCCCGCCAACGAGGTCAGCGCAAAGAAGTCCTCCTTGGTCACATAGTAGGCCGCGTACTCCTCGGGCTTTACGTCCGCGAGTTGCGCTGCGCTGATGAGCCTCTGGGGTCTCTTCCCGTCCTTCTCTCCCATCGTCGTACCTTCCCTGCGTGCCCTGCCGGGCAGTGATGGACGCCTATTAGGCGATTAAGCGAATGGCCGTCCGGGGGTCACCAAAGCCAAAGACGCTCTCTCCCTTGACCGCCCACATGTAAATATTGTCGTAGAGAACGTGTGGCATCGTCTCCTCGAGGAGCGGGATGGTGTGCAGCGCCTCCGTCTCTTGCCAGATGATCGGGGCGCGAGAGCTCGCGCGGCTCACCACGTACCAGGTGGTCGGGTCGCCAGCGAGCTCAGGCACCACGATGACCTGAATGGACGGCAGACCACGGGCCGCGCGACCTTCCGGGCTTTGGACGTTGACGCCGCCGGTGGAGAGGGTGCGGGTCCACACGACGTCATAGGCAGCGGTCGCGAGCTGCGGAGGCACAATGATATGCGTCACCGGTTGGTTCAGCGCCTTGCCGCGATTGTCAGGAATGAGCGCGAGCGCCGCTTCTGCCGCCGCCACGTTTGGGGCCGTGAGCGCAGTGCCGGTGAGGTTGTTATCAAAGGTACCGTCGGCGGTGTTGCGCCCATTGACGTAGTGCGCGTCATTGAAAAAAGAGAGGCCATCAAAGGCAGTGATGGCCTGCCCCTGGTAGGTGGCCGCGTCTCCTTCCTTGAAGAGCGCCCAGACGTTGTCCTGGGGGAACTGCTCGATGCGCTGTCCGAAGTCAGCGGCGCTCGACAGGATGTTGTCGAGGTTCTGGTCGCGCCAATCCTGCTTCTTGATTTCCAAGAAGAGGCCAAACTCCTCAGAGGTCAGCGAGAAGCTCTGCAGACTAAGGCCGCTCTTGAGATAGCCGTTGGCCTGCTTGCGGATGATGTAGGGGATATCGTTCGCCCAGGCATAGAGCCCGGTCGCCTTGGTCTGTACCTTCTTGATGGCGACCGCGTCCCAGTTGTTGGCGGCCATCCGGCGGGCCTTCATCACCTCGGTATCGACGATGACCGCGAGATTGCGAAGCTGGTTCGGGATGACGGGTGCTGGCATGAGATGAACTCCGGCGAGGCAGCGCCCCGCATCAATTCGTTACAGTGTCAAATCGTTACGCGGCGGCTCGGCCCGGCTGGACGTAAACCATCTTGGTCTGCGCCGACGTGCCGGTCTCCATCATGCGACCGACAAAGGCATCGGCGGCGCCCGCCACAATGGCGGCGCCCCCGGCGGTGCTGCTCGCGTTCTCGCCCGCGGTGATACCGCCCGCCCCAACCAGGAGCGGCGCAGGGCCGTTCGTAACGACCAGGGCCATCGCGTTCGCAGCGGCCGGTGCGTTAATGAGCACACCCATCAGCGAGTCGGTGTCTGCGGTCGCGCTCTCGGCCCGCGCAACACCAGAGGCGTTGTCAAAGCGCACGATGGTATTGCGTAAGGCGCTCAGGTCCGCATCTGCCTTAAAGGACTCGACGCGCGAGTGCCACCGCTGCCCGGTGATCTCAACGGTGATCAGGCCGTCGTCGGTGATGGCCTTGATTTCACCGACGCAAGGACGGTTGCCTTCTTTCGAGTCGCGGCTGACCGTCGCGTCGTCCATCGCATAGGCCCATCCCCCGATGTCCGCAGCGGTGATGGCGTCGGTCGTCGCGCCGTTCACAAAGTTGAACTTCCCGGCCTCGACCTGGACTCGGTAGTCACCTGCCGAGACGGCAACCGCGTCATCCGCATCGACGCCGCTCCATCGGCCCTTGGGTAAGCGACCCGCGCTGACACCGACCACCCGCATATGACCCTGCAGGAGCGAGGCAGCGGGGACCGCCTGACCCAGGTAATTGAGCACGACCATCGCGCCTAAGTAGATGGTCGTCGCAGCCGCGACGTCATAGGCGTTAAAGCGCGAAGGGGTGAGAGCGGTCATCGACTTAGAAGCAGCAAGAGCGGTCATCGACAAACTCCGGCGGGGTCACCCCGCGTCAAAAGGGGTTACTTGCGAAAGGGCTCTGCCCCGAAGTCCTTGGCCCAGTTTTGCGCGAACAGCTTGGTGGACGCCTCGTCATATCCAAGCGAGGCGCAGTAGGCGCGCATGTCGTCGTTCAGGGCCTCTTCGGGGGTCGCTGTCTTCGCGGTCGTCGTACGGGTCTTCGCGGTCAGCGTCTCGGTATCGAGCACGGGATTGGCGTACTTCATGGCAACGCGGAACTCGTCCGGGTCGTCGCGCAGTGCCTGCTCTCGTTGGGCCGGGGTAATCTTCCGGGCCTTTAAGGCCTCCTCGACGGCCTGGGTGTGCTTGATGGCGCGCAGCTCTGTGACGGCCTTGTTGCGCTCCCCGACGATGACGTTGAACTGCTTTAAGCTCGCGACCACCTCGCGGGTGTCTCGGGTCTTAAAGGTCGTATAGGCAGCCTGGGTGATCACCTGCGCGGCCTCTGCGCTCTCCTCTAAGACCACCTCGCCCGCCGGGGTTTCCTCGAGGAGGGGCTCTGCCGCGGACGCCTCCCCGCGCTGAAACTTATCCAGCCAGGTGACGACGGACATGAAGACCTCTGGGCTCTGCGGGTCTGTCACCAGGGCGATTAGCTCAGTGGCCTTAGCTTGTAATTGCTCGATAGAAAGAGGCTCCATCGTATATCTCCGGGTCGCCCAGGACAGGGCAATCAAAGGTCGTTGTTGGTCGGTCGCGGGCCAGTTCGTGAGGGCGACGTTAAAGATGTCGACGATCTCGCCCTTGCGGTTGACGCTGAAGTAGGGCGAGAAGTACCGATACTCCTTCGCCTTGAAGTATTTGAGGGCGCTCTCGAGCCACGTAATTCCAACCGCCCAGAGCCCATCCGCGCGCACCGCGAGAGAGAACCACCCGGCCGCCGGCACCCCTTTGGCCTTCTCCGCCGCACTCCCCGCGACCGCGTGCTCGTAGTCGAAGGCCCCGGCGATGCGACGCCTCTTCCACTCCGCGACGATGTTCTTCGCACCCTTGGGCGTGAGGTACACGACCTCCGGCTTGCCGTTCTGGGTGGCGCGGTTCTCTCCGAACTTGAAGATCAAAAACTCGCGCGGAGGGTTCTCGGCCGTCCCCCAGGCCGCAAGCGGTTGGAGCGGGGCGGGGTCGGCAAAGAAGCAGCGAGGGGAAGCAGTCATCAAGGGAAAGGATAGAGCAACCGAGCTGCGTCGGCGCAGGGCAGGTCACAAACTTAAAAATCTGTTAAGCGGCGAAGGCAGCGCGCAAGAGGGTCTGGGCGAGCTTGGCTTGGATCTCAGAGAGGTAGGCCACCGCGACCTCCTGGTGTCGCTCGGTCGGTCGATAGCGCTTGGTGCGCCAATAACAAACGGTAACCCGACTGACCTGTAAGCGCCGGGCGACCACGGCGTCGGGGAGCTCGAGCGAGAGCAAGACTTCAATGGGGGTCATTGCGGGGCTCCTTCTATCTGGGCCATTGGCCCAGATGCGGGGGCGGGCTCCTCATCGAGGAGCGGTAGTTCTGCCCGCTCTAAATACTTCGCCGTGTCTAGGCGCTTCCCGCTTCCGCGTAGGGTCTGCGAGATGGCAGAGGCGGCCTCTGCGACCGCCTTGTCTTCGGTCGCCTGGGCGGCCTTCTCGCCGCGTATCGTCTTCTTCCATTTGACCCAGGGCGCTAGCTCCGGCCGGCTCCAATTCAGCTCACAGAACGGCATCAGGACCTGGGCACGCAAGGCCGTCGCAAAGCCCTCCGCATCTCCCATCACCAGGCGATCCTCGACGCCGCTCAAGGCCTCGACGGCGTCATAGGTACCAACGCCCCCGTCGTCGGTGGTCTTCTCTTGGCCTAAGATCTCGATGGTGATGGTGCTCTCTGCGTCGGCTTTGCTCTCCTTGAAGGTCGTCACCTTGCCATCCCCCGCGGTGACGTAGACGAAGTCAGACCCAGACTTATCCGCCTGCTGCTCACAGAGCACAGTGGAGTTCTCGCCCTCTCCAACCTCCTCGACCTGGTCGAGGAAGAGGTTCTTGGCCTCGCGGGTCAGGCCCTTGGGTACAATCGCTTTTTTCACAACCGTAGCATTGGCCTTGTTGTAGTTCGCCCAGTCCGACTTTGACATCGAGGCCAAGAGACACTCGATGCCCAGGCTCGCGACCGCTCCCATCTGGAAGCTGCGATCTCCATCAGGCAGCCAGAGGAACCAACCGCATCCGGGCTTTATCTTTTTGTCGACGCCCTCTCGGTTGCGCGCGTACCAACAGCAGTCGTTGTCGCTGTAATAGAATGCATCATCCGGCCAGAGAGTGAGGCGCGGCCACCAGTGCCGCCCGTCGTCGTGGACCGTCACCCGACAAAGCGAGGCTCCCATCCCGATTGCTTGCCGGAAGATGCCCTGCCGCAACGACTCCGGCATCATCGTAAACCACTCGCGTTCCCAGATCTTCGCAGCCGCTCGCTCGACGGGGGTGCCCAGTTTTTCACCCGAGGCAGGCTCGCAGAAAAAGGGCAGCGCAGAGAGCGCCCCGATCCGCTTACGCAGCACGATCTTCAGGCGGCTCGTCGTCTGCATCCAGACCCAAAGAAGACCCGACGACTGGAACTGTCCCCGCAAATGCTCATCGCGCGCGCTCAGGACGCTGTCCTGGTCCCAGGTGGTCTCTAGCTTGATGAGGGGTGTCTTGATGCGGCGCAGATAGGCGTTCTTCGGCTTGGGTCGTGCGAACAGCGCGTCCCATCGCTGGGCCTTATGCGCCCGCGCCGGGAGAGACCAGGCGCGTCGCGACGGAACAGCAGGCACAACAGAGAGGGTCTTCTTCTGCGGGGGTGTCTGGTTCTGTTGTTGGCGTCGCTGCGAGCGGCTCTGACGTTTGTTCTTCACTGCGCCCCCCTCTGTATCGCTGACAGGTCCGAGAAGAACTTACTCAGCCAACGCCAAATCACCACAGCGTCTGTGCCGTACGGCTCCGGGAAGTAAAGCCCCCAGGGCTCACCCTCGACCATCGCGGACATCGAGAGGGCGTCCTTGCCATCGACCTCTGTCCGCTCAAGGGAGATTTCAACCTCGTCTATCATGTTCGACCTCTGTTCCATCGTAGCCCACCCTTGCCGCCCTCGCGACGATCATTCTTGGGGTCCCGCAGGTATCGGTCGAGAGCGTCACCCGTGCTCTGCGGCTCCCTACCCGAGAATCGCTCATAGTCATCCTTCGAGAGACCGCTGCCCGCCCCTCCGCCACCTCGCTTGGTGAGTTCATCGAAGCCCGCGCTGACCGCGTCGATGTAGTCGTCTTTCTTGCCGCGCGGAAACATCCGGGCCTCTCCCATAAAGTCCGACACCCAAGGTCCCGCCACCAGATAGACGTTGCCCACCCGGGCCTGCGAGACCCACCCCGTTGCCCGTGTAATCTTGCTGCCGTTGTTGAGCTCGGCCCAGACTGTCCATCCCCGCAAGAGACGGGTGACCATTTGAAAGACTTGGCTCTTGCCAGCCTGGGCAGGGTCCTGCGGAATCCGAATGGGGATATCTTGTCCATCGATCATCGCCGTCTGGTGCAGCACCAGTTCGACCTCGCCGGGTCCCCACTGCCCATAGATGCCATCGGCTAAATAGATACGCCCCTCTTCGTCCTCACCCACCAGGAGACCCGCGGTATGATCGCCGCCACCCTCTGTCCCGGCGAAATCCCAAGCCCTCACCCACAACACCCCGGCCGGCTTCGCAGGCAGCACCTTCAACCAGGCGACATCAATCATCCCCCCGCGCCGACTGACGGGTCTCTGCTGTAGCTGTCCGGCTTCCCCGTACCCCTTGAGGCTCTTCTTGAGGTTCGCAATCTCAACCGGGCCATAGCGCTCTGGCCACAGAAGCTCCCCCTCTTTATAGCGCCAGTCATACTCGCCCAACGGGGTGCGCCGCCGCTCCCCATCGTACTCTGCCGGAAAGACCACAGAGGCCCAGGCGTCGGGCTCTTCCTCTTCGAGATAGCCCGCGAGGTCCTGCTCGTGTAGGCGCTGCATCACCAACACAATGAAGCCCTGCTTGGGGTCATTGAGTCGAGTCGACACACCCAAGCGATAGGCCTCTAGTGTTTCATTTCGTTCCGCGTCACTCTCTGCGCCGCTCGCATCATGTGGGTCGTCGATGATGATGCCGTCGCCTCCGAACCCCGTGATGCCACCCCGCATCGAGCCCGCGCGCCGACTGCCCCCATGGTTGTTCTCATAGTGGCTCTTGGTGTTCTGGTCACCAGTCAAGACCAGCTCAGGCCAAAGCGACCGGAACCAGTCCGAGGCGAGGACCCGGCGCGAGTCGAGCGCGTGCTGGGTCGCGAGGTCGGCAGAGTAGGAATAGGAGAGCCATCGAAAGGAAGGCGAACGCAGCCACATCCAGATCGGCCAAAAGACCGACACGATGCGGCTCTTCATGTGACGCGGCGGAATGTGGATGCGCAGCCGCTTGATGCGCCCATCCGTCACCGCTTCGAGGTAGTCGCACATGATGCGAATGTGCCGACCATCGACGAACGGGGTCGCGGGCTCTAAGACCGACCAGGCCTGATGACAGAAATAAAAGAGAGAGTCTTCGCAGGTCGAGCGCCAGAGCGCCTGTCGGTCTATCTCCGGAGGCACCTCGCGATAGGGCGCCGGCTCAGTGGAGGGCGCCGGGGTCGGAAGGGTCGGGGGCGGGATCGCCGGTTTCGGCTTTGTCGAGGAGGGTGAGGAGCTGGATGCGCTCTTCGAGCGAGAGCTTTTTGTAGTCATGGGTGCTCTTCGGTGGCGTCGCGTTTCGGTACTCGACCGACTTGAGGCGAGGCTCTAAGCGGTCAAGAAGGACAGAGGCGGCGTGGATGCGGTCACCAATCGAGGCGCTCTTGAGCTTGCCTTGGGCGATGCGACAGAGGACCTCTGCCGGTTGGCATCCAGTCTTGGTGATGGCCTCGATGACAGAGGTTCGTTTGTTGGGCGTACCCTTTTGACGCCCGCTGGCAGGTGGCTTGGTCGTGGTGCCCTTCTGAGGGCCTCGCTTTCCCATAAGTCTATTATAGGGCTATTTTAGGGTTTCGATGCGCTTGCCTCAAAACAATCTGACATCTGGGACAACGAGGTCAGCTCCAGAGCCAAGCCCACAGACGACGCAGCCATCCACGACGCACCGGCCGCACGACCACGAGGTCAGCATCAGGCGGCTGGGGTCTTATACGAGGAACCGGGGCGCGGGGCGGCACCATTGACATCAGGTTCTCCTATCTGGGCCATTGGCCCAGATAAAGGTCAGAGGCCCGACGCCTCAAGGGCAGCGAGGAGATCGCGGCGTTGCTCTTCCTGCCTGGTCTCGTCGGGCGTGCCGTCGGGTCGGGTGAACCAGGCGAGGTGTTTCGCGTAGGAGAAGACCCGCCTAGCAGCGGCGACGGCCGCGGGGTTCTCGCTCATTCGTTGCGCGGTCTTTGCCATCGCTTCCTTACCTATCTGGGCCATTGGCCCAGATACAATCCTTGGGGTCGTGTCCCGCCACCCGGCACGGATAGTCGGGGGCTTCGTCGGGGTAGGCAAAAGTAGACCCAATCGCGCCGCTCGCATAGAGGTCCCTCTCAAAGGTCGCACGTGCCAAGAGGTGAGCGATCGCATCCCTTTCCTTCATCACATCACGAAACACCTCTAAGAGGTCATAGAGCCCGTTTGGCGTGAGGCGATCGATGAAGTCGTAATTGAGGCGCCCCTCCTTGAAGGCTCTCTTGATGATGCTTCGCGCCTCTTGAATCTGGATTTCTTGATGCGTCATCCCCATCCTTGTACCCCATGCTCTTCTTCTAAAAGAGGACTCTTCAGGTCCATCGAATCTGCGAGGGGTCGACCCCAAGCCTGTGAGCTCTCCACAGAAACATGCACCACGTTGCAACATGAGCGCAGGGCACATCTTCTACTTGAGAAGCCCAGAGTTCCCGATTCAAGAGCCCCGTCAACACGTCGCGAAGACTCTCTTTCTCCTCCATGAATCCATCCCTCCATCCCCCCTGCCTTCGATGATATCCCGTTTGGTGCAGCGACCGCGCACAAAGTTCCGGCCATCCCTACAACTGGCAGGGAGCCTCGGGTTTTACCCTCTGAAGAAAGGAGACGACCGGAAGGGAGCAAGAGAAGATCACCAGGCGCGCGAGACCCACCTAGCCGCAAAAAATGGACGTCGTCAATCGACTCGTGCGAGCCTTTCTGTCAGCGGGTTTTAGGTGCCCCATTCTGAGACGCAGAACCCGCTAGCAACATCCGAAGTGACGATCCCGAAAACCCGCTAGCACCTTCCTCCCCGCTGGACCCCACACCCGACGAACCTGCTAGCACCTTCCCCCTGGATGCTCGACTCCTCGACGAACCTGCTAGCACCTTCGACCCGACGTCTCTCGAAGAGGTCCGGCCTCGATAGATGAGCGCGCCCCGTTTGATGGGTCGAATCGCGCGGACCCGCACAGTGACTAGGAGTAGGTCGTTATCTGGGCTTGGGTGTCGTTGGATAGATCTGTGATCGTAGAAGAGATATCGGAGGCGTGGGGTCTGTCAGCGGGTGGGGCGCGCGGGGTGATTATCGCGAGGGGCGCCGTCCTCGCGACCGGCTAGTCGTCGGGCTTCACCGCGTTCGCTGCGTCCTTGACGGCGCGGCGCGTGAGGTCGCCGGCTGTCTCCCAGGGAGAGTTCTTCTTCCCTCCGGTCGCTTCTCTCCACTCCTGGTCGTGGTATTGGCGCTGCAGACGGGGGTTGCCCTCAAGTCGCAAGAGGACGGGGGCGAGGCGGGCGAGGAGTGCGGCCTTCTCTTGGCGTCGGGCGAGCTCGCGTTGCTTTCGTTGCAGCTCGTGGCGCTCTTTGAGGGCGAGCTGGGCGGCGTTGCGCTCTTGGTAGGCGCATTGCCGCATCTGTTGGATGGCGACCGCGATCTCTTCTTCCTTCTTCTGCTGGACCTCGATGTCCTCTGCGAGCCAGCGGGCTTCGAGTTCTTCCTCCGATTGAGGCGCAGGCAGGACGGGCGCCGGGGCCGGGGTGGGGTCGGTGGGTGTCGAGGTATCTGGGCCATCGGCCCAGAGGTCGGGGTCTACCTCGATGTGCACCTGCGCGACGCCGTCGGTCACTTCTTCTAGGGCTTCTTGGAGGGAGCCCGCGAACCGCTCGCGGAGCTGGTCCTCGATGGTGGTGCTGTGCACGCCCAGGGTGAGGACCCCGCCCTTGAGGCCCAGGTCGCGGACCGAAGACAGCCAACCGTCATACTCCTGGTCGGTAATCTTCTGGCGTAAGGAGCGCTCGATGCGCGCCCAGAGACCAGAGGATGTGCTCGATGTCGCGGGGGTGACCTGGGTCGGGGCGAGGGAGGGATATTTGCGGTTGCGCTCGCGTACTTCAGCGGCCTTCTGGCGAAGGCGGCTCTTCAGGGTGGGGTCTTCTTTGGTGAGTTCCGCAAAGCCCTCCATGAAGTCGGTGAAGGGGGCGTCCCCTTTGGCCTCCTCAAAGGTCTCTTTGGTGGTGTCGGTGACCCAGACGTTGAACTGGGTATGACGGCCCAGGTCGGGGCGAGGAGAGCAATCTTGGGCGCAGCTCACGCGACACCTCGAATGGAGAGGGAAGTGGCCTCCGAAATATCTCCAAGTTTTGTGAGGCGATTGGGGGCGAAATGAGGCAAACAGAGGCAATGCTCTTTTAAACGAGGGGGATTTAAGGTGCTGAAATTCTTCGCAAAGCCGTATGGGATAAGGAGGGTAGGGGATAATCCCCAAAGATTATGACAATTGTTCAAAACCTGTTCTCCGCGCATCTCTCTACCTCACTGTCCTTTGCTCTCCACTCGCTCTCCACCGGAGAGCCAGGCGAGCACCCGCTCAGATTGCTCTGGCTGTAAGTGAACGTATCCCAATGTCGTCTGCATCGAGCTATGACCCAAGAGCACCTGCAGCTCCTTGATGTTCAGTCCCTCTTTGAGACACCAACTCGCGAACGTATGTCGCAGCTTGTGCGGGCTCCTCGCCTTCGTCAGCTTCGCCCGCTTCTCCACCGCGTGCAGCCACGACTGCACCTCATACGGACCCACCCGCTCCCCGCCCTTGCGCTCCCCCTCGATGGCCAGCACCCGGTCGTTGATGAGGTGCTGCGAGGTCTTCAGCGCTTCGAGCAAGCGCGGCCGTATCCCCAAGGGGCGGGTCTTCTTCCCCTTCGGCTTTCGGATCCCGGCCTTGTCCTCTTGCTGTCGGATGACCATCCGCTTCGCGACCAGGTCGATGTCACTCCACCTAAGCCCAATCATCTCGCTCAACCGCAGCCCGGCCTCGATGCCTAAGAGGACCACGAGGTTCGCCTGCCAAGAGACTTTAGGCGCGGCCGCGATGAGGCGTAGGGCCTCGTCCTCGGTATAAATCTCGACCTCGTTGATGGGCTCTTTGACGCGCTTGGGGCGAGGGGGCAGGTGGGTGATGACGCCCCACTGATAAGCGGCCTCGATGATCTGATAGAGAACCCCCACAATTTGATTGCGGCTGCGCGCGCTGCGCTCGCCTGGGGTCCGCACCTTCTTCTGCAGCGACCCCTTCAACCGCGCGAAGCTCTCGGCGCCGAGCTGGTCGAGCGGGGTGTCTCCAAAGAGGGGCAGGAGATAGAGCTCTATCTGGCTCTCGCGCAGCGCGATGGTGTTGGGCGAGAAGTCCTCTGCTTGCAGATAGCCGCTGACCCACCGGGGCACGAAGGCCTTGAGCGTCGGGCAGCTCGTCGGCAGCTTCGCCTGGGTCTTCGCTTGGCGCTTCTTCTCCGCGCGAGAGGGGGGACGCACGCCGGCCTTGAGAAGATTAATCTTCAACTCTTCCGCCCAGGCGATGCTTTGGGCGCGGGTCTTCCGGGGGCTCTGCACGCGGACGCGGTGGGGGCGCTTGCCGTCGGGGAGCTTGACGGTGAAGTCCACCTCCCAGCCGTCCTTGTCATCGACCTTATTCCAGAAGCGCGTTTTTATTTTGTTAGCCATTCGAGTCTACCTTTGGGGGTTCGACCCGATGTTGGCCTAAGTGGGCGAGGACCTCAGCAGGATCTAGCTTCACCGCGCGCCCGACCTTGTAGTACGGGACCTTTTGCCGGTCGATGAGATTTCGGAGAGCTTTGTAGTGATAGCCGATCTCGGTCGCGCAATCGCGCACCGTCATCAGCTTCGAGGGAAGCTTAGGCGGTGTCTCCTTTTGCATCGGCTTATCACTCGCCATCAGCGCACCGCCCTCGCGCTGAGTGAGTAGAGGCAGGTCTCTGGGCGAAGGTCGGGCAGCTCTTGCGAGAGATATCGGATGGGCTTCCCTAAGAGCTTCGCGTGGGCGAGTTCTTTCTGGGCGGAAGGCCCGATATAGCCATCGACATCGAGCATGTAGACGAACTGCGACATCGTAATCTTGAGGAGATGCAGTTCATCGAGCGCGGCCTTCATCGGAGAGCTCGCGTCGTGGTTGAGGCCCAGGGCGTGACCGAGGCAGCCGACCGAGAGGACGATGAAGCCCTCCATCGTCAGCCGCGCGTTCATCTCTTCCCAAGCCCAGGGGTATTTCGTCGAACCGCAGAGCGTGATGGTGAGTCCGTTGGGTGTCATGAGTGGGCGTCCTTCTCTGGGCGGTTTAGCTTCGAGGCGAGGATGACCCAACGCCCCGCGCGGATTTCGAGGTCGAGGGTGAGGTCGGGCAGGAGGAAGCGCGCGAGCTCTAAGATCTTCTCTGCCCGATGCCGCTGCACCCAGGCTGGCAAGACCGACACCATCGGCCGCTCTTGCCCCTCAAAGAAGCCCTCTAAGAAGAGGGCCAGGTCTGGCTTAGGGTCGTTCATAAAAGGACTCCTCTCGGGGCAGGGATATCTCGGAAAGCGAGTGCTCGATGTCGAGGCGGACCAGGAGCATCTGCTCGCGGCGCTCTGCCTCCCAGAGAGATTCGCGCAGAGACAGCCGACGCAGCTCGCGGGCCTCCCCCTCGCAGCGGTGCCAGGCGACCAGGAGGGCCGCGACCAGGCGCCGGGTCCCGGCGAGCTCGCGCAGGAGAAGCTCAGCCATGACGGGCCTCCACTTGGTTGAGCTTGGGGTCTTGGGGTTTGGCGAGGGCGAGCACATGAGGCAAGGTCCAGCGCGCTAAGACGTGAGCCTTCCGCTTGGCGAGGAGCTTCGCGGCGTAGGTCAGCATCTCATCGCGGTCGGCCTCGCTGACGCCCAGGGTGACGAGCTGCTCCGCGAGCCCAGTCATCAGCTCATTCCAAAGCGTCTGCATCTCTGCCGAGCAACCCCGCGCCCAGGGCTGCGCGTTGAGGTGCAACACAGTCCTCTCCACATCCGTCAGCGGCTCTCTCTTCGGGGTCTTGCTCATGATGTCTTTCCTCTCTCCTCTACAGGCACCCCCCCAGGTCCAAAAAAGGAAACCTGCCCTCTCTCTTTTTTTGAAAATAGTTTGGGGCCTCCTTTTCTCTCACCCTACAGACACCCCTCGAGCCCCTCACAAACGACAAACTATTTTTCATCGGCGCACAGAAAGTTTATCGAGCGCGCTATCAAAGGCTTCCTTGGCGGTCCTGAGTTGCTTCCGCGCGGCCTGCACCGAGATGTCCTTGAGGTCCGCGAGTTCCTGGGCGGATCTCTTATTGGCCTTCCAGTCGATGAGGTCGCGTTGTTCTGGGGTGAGGAGGGCAAGGGCCTTCTGGATGTCGAGCGAGCGGGTTTCATCTGGGGTCAGGTTCCCCGGCGTATCTGCCTGGGCCTCTGCCTCGCGTCGCTTCTGGTCTCGCATCGCCCTTCTATAGAGCTTCCGCCAAACAAACTTAAAGATGGACTCGGCACCTACCTTGGCGCCCCGCCCGACCCAGACGAAGATATCGCCCTCTGCTTCGAGGTCGCGGTAGACCCGGTCGAGGCGGACCAGACCGCGGCGCAGGACGAAGCACAGCAGAAGCTGCACCCCTGCGATTTCGGCCGCGGCCTGGGTGGGGCGGCTGCGATATCGCAGCGAGAGGACCCGGTATCGAACGCAGAGCGCGTCGAGGAGAGGCAGCGCCTCTTTCTTGGGAAGACGCGCGAGGTCCTCCGGGCTGCGCCCAGAGAGCGCAGGAATCAGAGGAGAGAGGGTGGCGAGCGCTTCACACACGCGCGCGCAGAACATTCGGGCGCTCTCATCAGAGCGGCCAAAGCCGATGGGGGTTTGCGCATAACTGTATCCTTCTGAGCCACGAAGGGGGCTCAGTTCCTTGAAACGAGAGGGGTTCTTTGTTGCGAGTAGTTATCGGCAGAGAAGCCGATTCGTTGCGTGCTAGCTGCCTGTTATATAAAGATTTTTTATGCCAAACCTATTCGGCAAAAAAACCGATGACATCCAATTAGCAGCGCTGGATTGATAGCTGTTCTGGATAGTTTATCTGGGCGTTGAGTTGCGCGTTGAGGTGATGCAGCTTGGCGCAGTGTCGCTCCATCTGAGAGGCGAGCGGGCGCCGAGGGCGACGGACCTTGGCCGCGCCACAAGCGGGTGGGGGCTCTTCGGGGGCGAGTTGCTCTTCGAGGAGCGCGACGACGCGGGCGACCAGGGCGCAGCCCCAGATGTGCTTGCAGCGGTGGGCGCGCTTCTTGAAATCCGCGCACTGACAAGACGGGAAGCCCTCGCGGACGGTGACGCGATACCAGTTGGCGCCGCTGCCCACCACGTCAAAGGCGTCAGGTCCGGCCGTGGTGATGGCGCCAGAGGCCGCGAGGTCGCGTCCCATCGCGATGCGCCCGGCGTCATCCTTCCACTTGGCCTGCCAAGCGGTCGCGGTCCCTAACAGGAGTCCGTTGAATTCAGGAAGAAGGCGAAGGACGGAAAGGGTTGTCATTGCTACCTCACTTTCGTATGTCGTAAATGTACTTTCAACATACGAAACTAGCAACGACTTTCGACATACGAAAGTAAAATAATTGACGGTCTTGCGGGCACTTTCGGATGCGGATATTCTTAGGACAGAAAGGTAGGGAAGGCAGATGGCGAAAATGGGACGACCCTCAAAGGGAGAGCGGAAGAAAGTCACAGTCCCGCTCGATGCCGAGATCTATCAAGAGCTGAAGGCTCACTGCGCGGGCGCTCCTGACAGGGATATGGGCGAGACAGTTGCAAAGGCGTTTGTGGATTGGTGGGAGAAGCAGACAGAGGCCCGCAAGCTAGCCCGCGAGTTCATCGAGAAGAGCAAGGAGAGGGCCGCCTAGCGCTCAGGCGCCGGAACAACGCGCAAATTAATCGCTGCATTCAGTCCGTCCTTTGCCCTCTGTTCGTACCTCTGACAGCCCATCTCAACGTCATAGGCGTCGGTCTTCTCCTGTAACAGCGTCATCTCCATGCTCTCCTTGTCGCGCGAATAGCAGGCGTTCGCCTTGTGCTCAGGGATGGCGTTCTCGCAGAGGTAGTCGTTCATTCGCATCGCTTCGAGGCAGGCCTGAGGCGTCTGCTTTTGCGGCGCACTGGCGGGCGGCACCGGAGAGGGCGCGTCCACCGTCCTGGGCGGCGCGACCAAAAAGAAGACCAACCCCGCGACCAAGAATAAACCAATCACCCAAACTATCGGACGCATAAGGCCTCCTTATCTTTTCAGGTTCAGGTAGTCCGCGACCTCACCCGGAGGCAGCGCGATCTGGAATTGCTCCCCCAGGCTCTTTAGTACCCAGGCCAGGATCTCTATCTGCTTCTTGCCCTGGAAGAAGGAGAACCCCTGCTCTTTGACTGTCACCAGCAGGCTTGCGGTGTCCTTGGTCTTCTTGCCGAAGTCGAGCTTCACCTTCTGCTTCCAGGCCCAGGCGCCGCCTGACGCCTCATAGGTAATCGTCCGATCACGGTCGCTCGTCGAGACGATGGTGTAGCCCGCCCTGGAGATAAGCTCGATTGCCTTTTGATAGGCCTCATCCTGAGACACAGACACCCCAACCAGAATAGATGCCGACATAGATACCTCCCAGATCGATAGCCGATATCAGGAGAGCAGATCACGGCCTGGGAAATATGTCGAGTGTCAACTCAATTATACGCACCACATTGATACTACTGGACTTTTTTCTAAAAAACTTCGGGGGCGTGGTTTCCTTTTTTGGACCTGCCGGGGTGCCTGCCGGGTGAACCCTTTTGAGGAGTCACCCGATGGCTAAGAAAGACACGTCTCACATTCTCAACGTTTCGCACGCCTTACATGATCAGGAGCAAGCGCAGCCTTTAGAGGAGGTATCTGGGCCGATGGCCCAGATAGAAGAAGACGAGAGCGACGGCTGCCCGCCGGAGGAGTTCGCCCCGGACGATATGCCGGTGTTGATGATGACCCCGATCACAGAGGCCGACCTCGATGCGGGGATCAAGCTGGGGATGGAGATGAACCGGCTGCGTCGCGATCTGGCGGCAGAGAAGGCAAAGAACGAGAAGGCGCTGCGCTATCTCTGGGACGCGCAGAGCATCTTCGACGAAGAGAAGCACCCAGAGCTCGATAGGCAATATCTCTGGGGCGCGCTCTGCGAGCTCGAATGGGCGCTCGATGGAACGCGCAATCTCCAACCGCCAGAGACCCCCGCGCCCAACTCCAAATACCTCTACTCCAAAGGTGCGCCCCTCTGCCCCTACTGCGGACAGAAGGCGAGCGAGCGACCCGACGACGGCGACGGGGTGACGCGCGATTGCGAGACTTACGAGATCGATTGCGAGGGCTGCGGCAAAGAGTACGAGACAGAGGCCCACGTCACCTTCGACTTCATCACCGACAGGAAGGAAGGAGGCGCCTAATGGGAAGCATCCACAACAACCAAGCCGACCCTGAACTCCCGCAACCTCTGACCCGCGCAGAGCAGATGGACGCCGCGGCTGCGCTCGCGCGCCTCGACTGCCGCTGCAACTGGGCCTGCAACTGCTGGGTCGATGGCGCGCTCTTGAAGCTCGCCTCGGAGGGGACGCCTATCTTTGTCGCGCAGCGCCTGGTCATCGAAGGCCTTGTCCAAAAGCTTGGGGGTGCTCGATGAAGAAGCCCAACAAGACTACCCCACAGACAGCAGGCATCGGAGGCAGCGCGGCGCATCGCCGCTCAGGCCCCACGACCTTAGAGGCACGCACCGCCCAGGCAGAGGCAGAGCTGAGCGCCCAGGTCGCGGAGGACGCGAGCAAGGAGCGCCTCACCAATATCCCGCTCGCGCATATCGCGCGGGATCCTAAGCTGCAACCGCGCGAGGGTCTCAAGATGGAGCGGGTCGAGGAGTACGCCGAAGTCTGGCGCGATCATCCCGAGAAGCTTCCCCCTATCCGCGCCTTTTATGAGGCGACCGTTGGACTCTATTGGGTCTGGGATGGCTGGCATCGACTGAAAGCCCGCGAGTCGTTAGGCGCTCTCTTTGCCCCGACCATCCCGGCGCTGGTCCGTCCCGGCACAAGGGAGGACGCGATCATCGCCGCGAGCGGGGCGAACGCGGGACACGGAGAACCTCGCACCAACGCGGACAAGCGACGCGCCATCGCGAACCTCTTAACGGAGGTGACCTCGATGCGCGACAAGAGCGACCGCGAGATCGCGCGGGTCTGTGCGCTGCCCGAGTCGAGCGGTCACAAGCTGGTCGCGCGGGTGGTCGTAGAGCTCACCGATGATGGCGTGCTCCCGCCTCGCGGGGGTGAGCGGGTCGTCAAGCGCGGGGATCAAGAGTACACCCAGAAGGCCAAAGAGAAGGCATCTGGGTCAATGACCCAGACAGAGGAGACCCAGGCGGGGTTGTTCCCAACCCCGCCTCAGACCCCGCGCGTGCATCAGGTGCTGCAAGAGTTGGAGAAGAAGCACCCAGATCGGATCGGTGAGGTGACCATTCCAAGGCATCAGCACCCGCGCTCGATCTCTCTCGCGATTGCGGTCCTGCACGATGTTCCGTGCGAGGTGCGCGGCCTGGAGTGCTACGGCGCCTACACCCTCTTTGATGTCTCGCCTGGGATAGGTGGGTCGCGGATCGCCTGCTCGGTGCGCTTCCTCCCGAAGACCCAACAGGCCGAAGAAGAGACCAACCAGGTCGCAGCCGAGCATCAGGTCTTTCAACCGCCAAAGGCCCCCGATCCGATCTGTGCGCGGTGCAAACAAACCAAGCCCAGGCATGTCCTGGGGTGGGTCTCCAACCAGCTCATCTGCCAGAGCTGCCGCCACACAGAGGCGCCCTCCGATGAGGTTGAAAAACAGGAAGAGGCCAAAGAGAAGGACGAAGAGACCCGCGGGGTAATCAACGATTGGGTCGCAAAGGAGGATGCGAAGAAGGCAGAGAGCGCGGAGGCCTCTGCACCCAAGAACAACGAAGGCTACCCGCATTGGAACACGCCAGAGGATCTCTTAGCGCTCGTGCGTCGGGTGAACACCATCGCGCTCGACCCCTGCTCGAACGAATGGAGCAAGGTCGCGGCGACCGTCACCCTCACGAAGGACGACGACGGCCTCTCATCGCTGCACCCCTGGGCGTCGATGGCGATGGGTGGGCTCATCTTCGTCAACCCGCCCTACTCGAACCCAGAGCCCTGGGCGAAGAAGGCGATCGCAGAGGCCTTCTATGGGGCAGAGATTATCCTGCTTCTGCCGAACGACTCTGATACCGAGTGGTGGCAGGATCTCGCGGCGAACGCGATGACCCGCTGCGAGCTGCGCGGCCGGGTGAACTTTCTCAAAGAAGGGAAGCCCAACGGCAAGGCACGCGACGCGAGCGTCCTCTTCTACTTCGGACCCAGCGCCGCGCGCTTCAAAGCGGTCTTTTCTAAGCACGGCCGCATCAGCCGCGATGAGCCAGAGAGCACCTTCCCCGACGCCCTCGAAGCGCTGCGCAAAGAAGACCTCGACAAGAGACAGGTGGTTTTTCCAGGACTGGAAAAACCACGGGAGAGCGCCCCTCAGTTGCCTGCGCACATCGAGGTCATCCCGGACGAACTCGCGCTTGCGGTCCGTCCGGAGGCCGTGGCAGAGGCACCTGTGGAAGAGCCCGCGGAGGCCTCCGAAGAAGAGCCCGCAGACCCTCGCCTGGTCGAGGCCCTCGCGGCTCTCGCCGGGACCATGACCACCCAGGAGTGCAACGGGATGAGAGGAGCCCTCACCGTGGCGCTGCCTGCCTACGCGGCAGAGATCAAGGCAGCGGCAGAGATGAGGTACGCACGGATTACCCAGGTGGCAAAGCAGGAGGCCCTCGCAAAGGAGACCGCGAAGACCTCCGAGGAGATGAGCGAGGAAGCGTTCGCGGCCGGGCTCAACGAGCTGCGCGCTTGCACCACCCGCGAGGCAGGCGAGGCGGTCTATGAGCGCATCTACCGCGAGGAGTGGGGACCCGAGCACCCACGCTTTGAGAGCCTCATCAAGGTGTGGCGTAAGTGGGTCGGCACCGTTCCCGATAAAGAGGAGCCGAACGACTGGCTTGCGAGAGAGCTCAAGAAGTTCTCCGAGTGCAAGACACGCGAGGAAGCGGAGGCCCTCTGGGAGAAGCTCATTGACAAAGCGACCACAGAGGCAGAGCGCGAGACCATCGGACGGGCGCGCGGGGAGTGGATTGCCAAGCTCCCTCACGCGGAGAACGTCCGTTCTCCGCGTCCCTCTCACACGCCCAACCCTATCGAACCACCCAAGAAAAAGAACGTCTGTGAGTGGTGCCAGAAGACCTTCTCCGGGGCGGACCGCTTACAGCAACACCAGGACAAATGCGACTGGCGATGCAGCGCCAAGAACGAGAGCGGCACGCGATGCCGGGCGCGCGCGCTCAACCACGGCGGCAAGTGCGGCCTCGACCAAAAGAACCGGGATGGGCGAAAGGGACGGGTGGGAAAATGAAAGAGCGCAAGTACAGAACGAGCCGCTCTCTGATGGGCGGCTGCTACACCTGTCACGGGGATGAGGCGAAGTGGTTTAGCCGCAACACACAAGGTTTAGCGGCGCAGCACCACGACAAGACCGGGCATCCTACCTGGGTCGATATCGCGCTGAGCATTCAGTACGGCGGGATGAAGGATGGTGCAAGATGAGCCAGTGCCAAAACGAACCATGCACCAACCCGGTCTGCGTCGGGACCTGGTGCAACGCCTGCTGCAAGGCGCTCGCGGAGCAACGCCATCAGGAGGCCTTACAGCGCGAGAAGGAAGAGCAGGCGCAGAAGGAGGCAGCACAAGATGAACCGCTTTGAACAGAAGCTCAGAGAGCAGTGGATTCGCGCGCACTCCCACGATCTCGCGCGGGGTCTCCTCACGGTGCCTTGGTACGCCCAGACGCACCCGGATGAGGTGCGCTTCTTTCGGATGTTGTGCCGCGCGATAGAGGCCGACATCGAGGCGCCTTATCTCCTCGACCGCTATGAGGACCTGATGGACGCGCAGCCCTTCGCGGGTGAGAAGACCGAAGGGCGCGAGCGTCTGCATATGAGGGCCTGCGCGTTCTGGGTGGGGCTCGACCCAACGCGCGACCCGTTCAACCAAGAAGACCTCGACTACTTCAATGGCCGCTCGAAGCCCTCGACCTGGGTCTACTACGGGGCCACTGACCCAGATGAGGACGAGTTCTGTGGGGGCTGCGGGGATGCCCTCACGCCGTTCGACAACGGAGGCCCGCTCTGCCACCAGTGTGCGCGCGACACCGATGACGAATACGACTCGCGAGATGACTTCTACGGCGACGAGGACCGCTACTACGGAGGCGAGGACGATGAGTAAGAAGAAACCACCCGTCCTGCAGGCGCCTCTCTTCAACCTCGACTCGCCTCCGATGAAGGCGAGCTTCGCGCCCGCGCCGCCCAGGTCGAAGCCCACGCCGCCGCCTGACGCGAAGGTGTCAGCGAAGGCGGACCCCATCACCGAGGATGAGTTTTGTTGGGCGATGTTTCGGCGCCTGCCTGCCTTCCTCCGCTGCGAGCATTGCCGCCAAGACTACCGGCACTGGGCCTATCACCGCGCGGTCTGCCCGGTGCAAAATTCTACCCCCACAAGAAAGGAACCAGAGGCCATCGAGCGCAGCCCCAACAGCGACCCGGCCTCACTCTGCACCGCGCATCCCTACAAAGGCCCAGGCGTCGAGAAGGGCGAGATGATGGCGCGCGATAAGTGGGCGCGGCCGACCCAGACCAGCAACCGAATCGCGCGGGTCGAGGCAGGCCCGGAGTACTTCGACGAGTTGGAAGCGAGGAAGAAATGAACGACCTCACCGAAGAGACCATTCACACATCCTGCCTGCTCACCTCGCCCCTCTTCTGGGACGCGCTCGCGTTGCTCGGCTTGGTCTGGGGTGGGTTGTATTGGTTGGCGAGAGGAGGCCTCTTTGCGACACCGTAACAAGGCCCTCCGTGAGTTTGTCCTGGTCCTCGTCGCGCTCGCCCTGGGCGTGGGGTTGGGGGTCGGGGCGGTCTGGTTCTCCGCCCGGTTCTAGCCCTTCTTAGAGATGCCCCCACTCGATGACCTTCTGGTCGAAGTCGCTGCCAAAACAGACCGTCCATACATGGGTCACCGTGAGCTGGTTCCCGTCCACATAGAGCAGGCCCTTGCCGATGACCTTCCCGAAGAGCGCCCGTTGCTGCGCCGCGCTCAGACGACCTTTCCAGGTGCCGAAGGTCGAGCCCACTTCGCCGGTCAAGAAGAGCGAGAGGCGCGCGGCGACGTCGGTGACGCGGGCTAAGAAGGTGAAGTCAGAGGCGGTGATGGAGAGTTTCATGAGGTCTTCTCTTTCGAGGCGCTCTGTTGTGTGCGCCGTTCATATAGAGAAGATAACATCGCCAACTTGATTGTCAACTCAAAATCAAAAGAGAGGCTACGATTGTTTGAGGGCGTGGGCTTCGAGGATGTCAGCGACGTAGGCGGAGAGGCTCTTTCCGGCAGAGGCGGCTTGCTCGATGAGCTTCTCTTTGGCCTCGACCAAGACGCGGGCGTTGACCATGTCCGTCTTCCCACCGCGCGCCGAAGGTCGGCCGCTCCCCTCTCGTGCGCCCCCGTGCTCGGGTGTCTTCTTTTTAGCGGGCATCAGTTCCTCATGTCCTGCCCAATCAGGGCTCGAAGCGTTTTGCGACACGCGGCCGTGAAGGCCTCGATTTCCTCGCGGCTTGGCTCGCGCCCGAGATCCTCCGTTAGGTCGAGGAGGTCGCGTGCGGTTGGCTCGAAGGTCTCCGCATTGGGACGCGCGGGCGTCATATTGTGCTGTGAGGGCGCGAGGCTGTGCAGGTATCGGTGCGCGGCCGTGATGACCAGGGCGCTGTCTGTGTCCATCTGGGTCTCCTTGTGGGTTGTTTAGCGCTCGCTGACAGGCCAGGCCTCTGCCGTCTCACGCAGCCAGGTTCGCGCGACCGCGTTCTTGTGCTCCTCGCCCAGATGGACCAGCGAGGGCAGAGCCTTGCCCGTCGCCTCTAGCGCGACCATGACGATCTCCTTGGCAGCGTCATAGGCGAGCATGGTCGTCTCAAAGCGCTTGACCGCCCAACGGTGCGCGAGCTTGTCTGCGATTTCAGCGGAGAAGCCCGCCTCGATGAGGGTGGATGAGATGGCGTTAGAGAAGTCTGGGGTCATTGCGGTCTCCTTGTCGGCTCTCTGCCTGACAAGAGATAAGCTAACCCATCACCGTTTGATTGTCAACTCAAAATCAACAGGAGAGAAAAGAGAAGCACCCGCACCCCGGCTTGGAGGAGGTACGAGGCGCGGGGCTCCAATCTAGTAGGGGATGCCCTTGTAGCGCGGGTCCCAGACGCCCGGTATCGGATGGCCCTTTCCTTTGACGAACCCTCGCCCGCCATCGCTCAACCCAAGTTCATTCTGCAGCGGGATTGAAACCTTTTGACACACCTCTGACCCTGCATCTGGGTCGCGGTCATCGGTTGCCTGCCGGTGCATGTAGAGATAGTGAATCGTCGGGAAGCGGTACTTCAGGTAGCGGATGAGCTCTTTCACCGCCTCGACCTGGGCGTCGGTGATGCGCTGTATCTTCCACGAAAGGGGCGCGGCCGGCCTGGTTTTGGGGTCACCTTCTACCCCTAAAAAGAGGCCTGCGATTTCGATGGAAATCGTGCTGTACGAGAAGCTTTGCGCGCTCCATCCCCACACTTCGAAGGGGTGAAACTGCAGCTTCTTGCCGCTGTAGGTCACGCCCAGGTGGGTCTTCAGAGAGACATACTTCGCGGGCTTACCCGGCAGCGCGATGTTGTGTTTCGCCCATCGCATCAAGGAGGGCGTCTTCGCGAGGGTGAGCTCTCCGGTTGCCTTGTAGTGCGCGATCTCTGCGTCGGGGATATCGGTGAGCGGGCATCCCGTCTGATGCAGCGTGACGCCGGTGATGTCCTTGGTCGGCCGGTAGCTCTCGCGCCACCCAGGGGCGGCATCTTCGGAGAGGTCGAGATACTCCCTGGGGAGCGCGAGCGGGTGACGCGCGATCTGGGCGAGCTGGTGGATCTGGGCGATGAGCGCGTCGGGGATATCGGTCTTGGTGAAGTCCGTCAGCCCGTTGCGCTGCGCGGCCGTGTGCGCCGCGCCTCGCGTCTTACTGCCCACCCGCCCATCAATGGGGCCGGGGTCGATGCCCAACTCTAAGAGATCCTCTTGGAGCTGCTCGATCTTGGGGTCGAAGGGCATCAGCTCTTCTCCTCTGCATCGAGCTGCGCGAGGGCCTGCTTGAGGGATTCCTTGATGACCTTCCGCGCGCCGGGTCGCGACTTGT
>WUUC01080483.1_pt1 | contig 26231 bp, 19 predicted proteins | sample 6278441 | NCBI WGS metagenome assembly WUUC01 (sample SAMN13675441, study PRJNA597444) | soil metagenome | isolation source: soil | place: USA: Washington | collected 2017-10 | reverse complement strand
CTTCCGCGCGGGCGCGTTCTTCGGCTTCGCGTTTTGCGCGGGCCTCGGCTTCGACGCGCGCACGTTCTTCCGCGCGGGCGCGTTCTTCGGCTTCGCGTTTTGCGCGGGCCTCGGCTTCGACGCGCGCACGTTCTTCGGCTTCGCGTTTTGCTTTGGCGAGCGCTTCTTGCCGCGCACGTTCTTCGGCTTCGCGTTTCGCTTTGGCTTCGGCTTCTTTGCGGGCGCGCTCTTCGGCTTCACGCTTCAACCGCGCGGCTTCGGCCTCACGTTTTGCGCGCGCTTCTGCGTCGACGCGTGCACGGATCTCCGCGTCGCGCTTCGCCCGCAGCTCGGCTTCGGCGCGAGCATCGGCTTCACGTTTCGCGCGCGCTTCGGCCTCTTTGCGCGCGCGTTCTTCGACCTCGCGCGCGGCCCGCTCTTCCGCAGTCAGCGGAACCGGCGCAGAAGGTGATTCCTTCTTCTTGCGCTCTTCGATCTCGCGTTTGAGGCGTTCGTACGCTTCACGCCGCGCACGTTCATCTGCGTCGCGCCGCGTCTTCTCTTGATCTTCGCGCGCCCGTTCTTCGTCGCGTTTTCTCGCGTCGGCGTCGAGCGCTTGTGCCTGGGCCGCAGCCGGAGGGACGCGCACCGGATCGGCTGCTGCCGGCCGCGGCACTTCGACGCCCTGAAGCTTCCGCGCTTGTTGCGCCTGCACTTCGGCTTGGAGGCGACGCGCAACTTCGAGCGCGAGCTCACGCAAGCGCTGGTTCGTCGGATCGCGGGCGAGCGCGCCGCGCAACAACTGCAAACCTTCAGCGAGCTTGCCGGCTTTGATGTACGCGTGTGCGTAACGAAGCGGTTCGGCTTGAATGCGGGCCTGCGCTTCGGCGCGCTGGACCATGATGCCTTCGACCTGTTTGATGCGCGTCTTCAGCGCTTGGTCGTTCGGACGCAGCTCGAGCAACGCATTCAACGTCTGCTGAGCGCCTTGGAGATCTCCGCGCTTCAGCAACTCGAGCGCCTGATGCTCGAGCCTCGCCGCGTCGCCCGTCACGGTGTTCGGGTCTACGCTCAACCGACGCGTAGAACAAGTGTTTTCAGGTAGTTTCCGCGGTCCTCGGCGCCGGTGCGTGCGTCGAGAACCGGGTGATCCCAAGCCGGCAGCCCCATGGTCTCCACGGCGCTGATCGATCGCCCGAGCTCCCTTGCGACGGACCGCGCGAGCTCGAGGACCCGCGTTTCATCGATCGACAACAAATGGGTGGAGAAGATCAGCGTCCCGCCCGGCAAAGTCGCGGCGATCCCGCCCGCGAGCAGCTCCTCGACCGAAGTTTCCAGCGAAAAAGCCGCGCCGCGTGCGTGACCGAAGACCGGAGGGTCGAGGATCACCAAGCCGTAACTCGGCGCCTTCTTTCGTTGGCGGGCGAGCAGCTCGAAGACGTCGTCGTCGAACCAGCGGTGCCGATCCGCATCGAGGCCGCTCGCCTTCATGTTCTCGCGACCCCGGCGCAGAGCGCGCTTCGAAACATCGACGCTGGTCACCCGCCGCGCGCCGCCGAGCGCCGCATGCACCGAGAACGCACACGTATAGGCGAACAGGTTGAGCACGTCGCGATCGCGCGCCAGCTCGCGGGCGCGGAGGCGGACTTCGCGTTGATCGATGAACAGACCCGTGGAGATGCCGTCGTTCAGATCGCAGAGGAAGGTGGCGCCTTCTTCGCGCACGCGCACGCCGCCTTCGGGCAGCGTACCAAGGAGGACGGCGCTGGTGCTGTCTTTCACTGAGCGGGCGAGCCGCTTGAGCACGACACCGTCGCTTTTCGCCTGATCGTGCGCTTCCGCCGCGTAGCTTTGCACGACTTCCTCGCCGACGTGTTCACGCGCTCCGACGACTAACCACGCGCCATAACGGTCGATCGTCAATCCGGACGGCGCGCCGTCACCGGGTCCATTGATCCATCTCCAAACATCGAGTGTCCGAAAGGACAGGTCGGCCGCTCGACGCGTTTCGGCACGACCCAGCGTTTCGCGCGCGGCACTAAGCGGCATGTGTCACCATTTACAAATTTCCATCCCATGTATAACTTGATTTCATGGCCAGATTAGCGGCTTTTGCTGCCGGAGCAGTGCTGACCTGTTTTGCATGTGGAGGTGAGCCCGCTGCTCTGGACATAGAAGGCGAGCCCTTGATGGTGGCCGCCGTGCCGCCCAGCTCGTCCTTCGAGGGCGTGACCACGGTCTCGCTCGAGTCTTCTCGTCCCGCGACGATCTACTATTCGCTGAAGGGCGAAGATCCTTTCGGAGAGGACGGCCACCTTTATACGGGGCCGATCGAGATCGCCGACTCCACGCTGGTCACGTTCATCGCCATCGGACACGACGGTGTGTGGTCGCAGCCCGGCACCGAGCTGTATTCGCCGGTGATCCCGCTGATCCCGCCGGATCCGATCCCGCGCTCGCTCTCCATCGATCGCGACGCCTACTTCTTCACCGTTCCGGACGAGCACGAAGTAACGACGACGTTCCTGGTGCGCTCGATCGGCTTCGAGCCGGTACACATCGAACGTGCGTTCATCGGCGCGCATCCCGACGGCTCGGGCTTCTACGAAGAAGGTATCTTCAAGGTGGAGACGGAGATCGAACCGATGGAGCTCAACCCGGGTGAACAGATCGAGATCGAAGTCAGCTACGTGCCAACGCAGACGCTCCGCGGCGGCGCGCTGATCATCGAGTCGAACTCCATGCGCCACGAAGAAGGTTACGTCATCGTCCAGCTCTGGGGCCGCACGATCTCCTGGTAAATTCATGGAGTGCGTCGTGCCCTGCTCGCTTCTTTGCTGACCGCGTGTAGCGCGAACGTCGAAGTGCTCCCGCCGCAAGCCATGGTCGGCGAGCCGGAGCTCATTGTACTTCCAGACAGGCTCGATTTCTCCGTGCAAGTTGGCTGCTCCGAGACGCGCACGATCGAAGCAGCGAACACCGGCGACGTTTCGCTGAGCTTCACGCCCGAGCTCTCAGGCTCGACCGCGTTCTCCGTGAGTCCTGCGGACCACCTTGAGCTCGCGCCCGGAGAACGCGAGACGATCTATGTGACTTGTGCGCCGATCGCTGCGGGTGAGCTCGAGGCGGAGCTCGAGATCGAGGACACGATCGTTCCGCTCCGCGCGCGATCGCGCTCGAACCCGAAAAGATCACCGACATCTTTCATCAACCATCACGCCCGAAAGCCGACATCCTATACGTCATCGACAGCTCGTCCTGACAGGGCTCTCGCTTACAGCGAGTGGAGCCAGCTCTTGCCCGGCGCAAACGGTAGCGCCGCATCGAGCGGCCTGGCCGCGATGCGAGCGGTCGCATCTTCCACTTGAGCGTGCTGCCCGTCGAACAGACGCTCGAGCTGGCGATCAATGGCGAGTCGTTTCCGCGGGTCGACAGCAACCAGCGCTATTGGGAGTACGACGCAGCCTCTCGAGCCGTTCTCATTTCGCCGGTCGTGATCGACGAATACGAGAACGAGATCGTCGTTCGCTACGATCGCGACTGCGAATAATTTGTAGAGGAAGAGAAAGAAGCCCGCCCCTCGCAGGAGAGGGGCGGGAGCTGCCGGCGACTAGTTGAACTCAGCCTGGCGATTGAAGCGGCGAACGATGTCGATGTAACCGACCATTTCGTTCATCGTGCGGCGGGCCTCGCGGAACGACTGGCACGCGGCCGTGTTCTGCGAGAGGTCCGGGCACGCGGTCTGACGCGGTTCGTACACTTCCGTCTTGAACGTCTCCGCCTTCCGCAACAGATCGGCGCCGATGTCCCAGTTTCGTGCTTTGCCCAGCGTCCGGTGGAACCGGTCGCCGTAGTACGAGCCGTGCGGGAGGATAAAGTCCGGCGGCGGCTGCGCACGAACGGTCGGCGCACGATACGTAATCAACGTCTCCGGATCAGTGAACTCAGCCATCACCACGGTCGGTCCGTAGGTGATGTCTTCCGGAGTGTCTTTGATCGCGATCTTCGTGAACCGGTAGAACTCCGGCGCGTAGTCGTTGATCGAAGACAAGTTCGCCATTGCATAGCCGAGCGACAAGAACTGCAGCGACCAAGACCACGACGGTTTGATCCGCGGCAGATCCGCGAGCGAATCGCGAACCGAGCCGCCGACGCACACGCCGGTCTGGTTCGGTGCCGCGTTACAGGAGGTGTTCGGGCGAGTACAGACCATCGCTTCCGTCTCCTGCGTGCAGACACCGTAGCTGAGCGCTTCGTCGAGGAACGGCATGTAGCGGACAAACTTCCCGTTATCATCCGACTCCACCACCGACTCATAACCCGTCGAGTCGCCGGTGATCAGCGCGTTGAAACGCTGGATCATCGGATCCTCGAAGGCACGCATGTAACCGAGCGAGAATGCGCGGCGGTCGAACAGGTCGGCGACGTCACGAACGAAGATGCCCGACGACGCCGTCAGCTGACGGATCGCAGAGAGCTTGTCGTAGTACGCGCCGATTCGGTTCGGCTTGTAGTGGTACTCGTTGGTCCAAGTCGTATCGAGGTACTTGCCTTCGCCATAGCCGAGACCGATTTCCATCGCTTCACGGCAATCCGTGCGCTCACCCGTCACGTCGATCTCGTACTCGGTACCCGCGTTGTTCAAGCAGTAACGTCCCGGCTCTGGCGTCTGGAGAATGCGCTCCAGCATGTTCAGACCCTTGAACGCGGCTTGCGCCCAATCGACGTACAGCGGCGCATCGAATGCGCTGCGGCGCGAGTACAAGTAGTAACGGAACACGTTCGACATGTGGAACAGCCGGCGTGCTTCGAGACGTGCCATGTATCCACGGCCGCTGCCCCACGGGGTGCTGCGGTCGCGACGGAAGTGGTCGAACACGTAGTCGCGGTCATAGGCGTTGATATGGGCTTCGGTGGACTCCAAGAAGTCCCAGCCCGTGTCCCAACGCTGGCAGCGCGGGTTCGAGTAACCAGCGTAGTAGTCCGAGCAATAGTCGTACTCCACCGTGGTCAGCATCGAGCCCCAATTGAAGCCCTTGTCGTCGACTTCACCGTCGCCGTCGTCGTCATAGCAGTTCAAAGACTCGTCGTCGTTGGTGTCCGGAATGTCATATTCCGGCGTGTTCAACAGCGACTGAATCTTCTGCGACATCAGCTGTGACACCGGCACCGGCACACGGCCTGCGTTGATGCGACGAACCGAGTCGAGCGACGCGAGGCGACCGTCTTCCGTCGTCGTATCCGGATAAAGCTTCGCAATCTTCTCGAACAGCTCGTTCAGTGCATCGATCGTCAGACCGCACTCCGAAACCCAGTTCGCGTTCTGCACGTACGCTTCGGCATCCGCCACCAGCTTGCGGTAGTGCGTATCGAGCGCGGAGTCGCAACGCGTCTCCGCATCGTAGTTCACCACCGGCGCCGACTCGTCGAGCTCCGTGTTCGGATCGTCCAAGCACGCACGACCACGGTTGTCCGTCTTCGTCGCGACCGGCACGCAAACTTCGTCGTTCTCGACGACCGGCGAGGCGCTCATCACTTGCGGAATCGCCTTCGGTCCGAGCCAGTACAAAAGTCCCGGCATGCCGTAGAAGCCGTCGTTGAATCCGCAGCGGCGAGCGAAGCTGCCGTATTTGCGCGGATCCGGAATCGAAACCGTTTTCGGATCCCACACGTCGACGAGCTGACCGTACATGAAGCGGATGGCCGCTTTGTCGTACAGACCGATGCCGTGCAGACCTTCGAGCGGAACGTTGAAGCCGTAGTCCATGATCGAGGCGTATTTGTACTCAGCACCGCGGTTCGCGTTGCCGGGCGCCGCTGGATTGTTCCAGTACTGCGTGACCGTACCGTTCGCGTCTTCTTTGTACCAAAAGTCGGGGTGATAGTTCAGCGCGTCGATCGAAGCCTCAAAGTTATGGCGGAGGCCGACCGTGTGACCGACTTCGTGCGCCTGAACCGCCGCGTACATTTCGACGCGGAGGAACTGCACGATGTTTTCACGCGACGTGCCCTTCATCGAATCCGCGAGACCCGAGGTCGTCGGATCCCAGAAGTCCGCCATCTCGAACCCGCGCGAGCCGAGATCTTCCACCATCTTCATGTAGAAGTTCGACTGCGGGGTCGTTCCCCAAGAAACCGGCGAAGCCGCATCGATCGCTGCTTCGTTCACATCGCCCGGGACCAGCGCGAGCACGTCGTCAAGACGCGCCGAAGCCGAATCCGCCGGAGCATTGTACGGCTGATACAGCGAGGGACCGGCGAACGAACGAAGGAGCTCGTCGTTCAACAACAGCTCGCGCTCGATGTCCGTACCCTTGAACATCTTCTCGAAGCGGCGCTCTTCAGCGTCCGCCGTCGTCTCGCGGAACAACATGTCGCTGCCTTCTTCGACCATGCGATCCATGTGTCCCTGAAGGGCCGAACGAACCGCGTCGCGGACGTTCGTGTTCGCCGCGCTCCGGCGTGACACGACTGAGTTGCGGGTGAAGTCACCGCGGAAGAGCTCTTCCTCGGAGAGATCGCCGTTCAACCATTGGAGGACGTCCACTTGCTGCTGCGAAACCAAATCGCCCGAGGTGCCGAAGTAGTTCGCCGTGTTCGAGAAGAACTCGCCGGTCTCCGGGTCCTGCGCGAATTGCGCAACGCCCCAAGGACCGTAGTAGTTCAGCGGATCGACGTAATTCTGGAAGTTGTAGCGAAGGTCGCCCGTACGCTGCCACTGGAAGGCACGCTTCGACGCATCGGTCGCGTCGAAGGTCTTGCCTGCCTGGAGATCGGCGTACTGCACCGCGGCGCAAACGCGCTCGAGGTTGCCGCGCTCCACGCGATCGATGTTGCCGATCAGACCGGCAACGACGTCTTGGTAACCGTTCGCGGTCGCGTAGGCCTTGATGTTCTCCACGTTGCAGTCGTTCTGGACGAACTGGAACATGTCGAAGCCGATGCGCTGGCGCGTGCTGCCCACGTTCGGGCGGCCCGAGTCATCCTTGTCGCCTTGGAGCATCGCGACGGTCTCGAGGAACGGAATGTTCCACGAAGCCGCGAGACGTTTCGCCGGCTCGATCATGTCCTCCGGGAAGTTTGTGTTCCCGTAGTAGATGATCGGTTTCGCCTGGCGCTGCTCGTACGGAATCATCGCGCCGTCGTCGTCTTTGTACGAATTCTCCCAAAGGTCGAAGCGGCCGGCCGCGTAGATACGGCCCGAGCGGGTCAAGAAACGTTCGCGATCGAACGCGACGCGCTGGATGCGGAAGTTTCCGAACGCCGCATCGTACGGCCAGGTCTGCACGAAACACTCGCCCGGATCGCGGAACGAGTCGCAGCTGCGGCCTTCGCCGTTCAACACGAGCGCGTTGCCTTCGTTGTCCTTCAGCTCGACGACGTCCGGATAGTAGAGCGACTCATAGTCATCCGTCGGATCGATCTTCTTGAACGAGAGGCGAACCTTCACCTTGCCGGTACCGCAACGTTCGATGGCGTTCGACCACTCCATCATCGCGCAGAAGTAACCGTCCGGCTCGATCTCATAGATGTTCGTCACGTCGAAATAATCGCGCGTGATGATCGGACGATCTGGGTTATCCGGTTCGTGCGACTGCACGTAGTACTGCGGCGCGCCCTGCAGATACGCCGACGGATAGTTCGCCCATCCGATCAGGAATCCCGTGCGCGTGCCGACGACGTTCTGGCTCCAATTGACGCGCATGTAGCGTCGCTCGTTCCAGGGACGGTCCGTCGTGTTCTCCACGATGACGTTGCTCTCAACGCCGGTCGTCGTGTTGTAGTCGCGTTGAATGTCGAAGTGGCTCTCGATGGGATACGCCACTTCGGGTCCGCCGAAGAAGTCACGACCTTCGTCGGTGAGTCCTTCCGCGTACGGAATCACTTCGTAGCTGCGGTAGCCGATCAGGAGATTCTCTTGAATCTCCCAACGCAGCTTGCTCGTGCGTGAAGTGATGCCCTCGGTCTCACCCGATTCGGGGCTGGCCGAGACCACCGTTGCGCGGTGGTACCAGATGCCCTCGAACATCGTCTTATCCAGCGCGTTCGGCTGGGTACGGTCGATCGTCGAAACGTCGCCCGCACACCCAACGAACGCGAGCATGGATAGGCTCGCTGTAACTTTGAGGAAACGCATGTTTTGTGTCCTATTCATTCCTCGCCTCTCCTCCTCAGCGGATCCGAATGCCTTGCTGATCATAAATGTTGGCGAGGTCACGAGCGAACTCCAGCCGCTCGATCCAGGACCGCCAGCGGTCCTTTCCGTAGGTGCTCGTCGGTTGCGCGAAATAATCGTCCTGCGCTTCGGCGGCGCGGTCGATCAAGCGGCACCCGATGTCCGGCGTGCCCACGGGCTGATGGATCGAGCGATACTCGAGTCCCGTCATCACGTCGGTCACCGAACAAATCCGATCGGCATCGAGCAGGTTCCAGTCAGGGTAGTCGTCGTACGCGCCAAACACGTAGACTTTCATCGCCTTGCCCAGGTCCAGCTCCGAGTCCCAATCCGACGAGTAGAGCGCGTGCATCCAGTACATGGCGTTGAACGGCATGTTGCTGAGTAACGCGGGGAAGACCGCGATCGGATCGCGGCACTCGGTCGACGGTCCCGGCAGCGACGGATTCGCCGAACCGAGATCCACCATCTTGCGCGGCTCGAAATGACCGAGATGCGCCACGTCCGGCGCGTTCTGATCGCGGCACCAGTACGAACCGAAATCCACGGCCGTCGAGAGCGAGATCAGGTACGGGTCGAGGTTCACCATGTTGTCGAAGAAGGTGCGAAGCTCCGGCTCGAACATGCGGTACAGACCGATGTCGTAGGTGCGCCAGTCGAGCTCGAAGCTGTAGCGCAAGAACGTCGGCCGGTTCAAACCGAGCAGCCACATCACGTTCGACTTATCGAAGTACGAACCAACGTACGCCCAGTCCCAGTCCTCCAGATCCTCGGTGAAGCCGAGCGACGGCGGACGCGCATCGCCGAGCGGCAGCTGAATCGCTTCCGCGTCGATCGCGTACTGGCTCGCCAGATCCGCGAACTGATCGCAGCCGTCGAGGTAGTACCACGGGATGTACATGCGCGATCCGTCTTCCGCTTCCCACGGACACATGCGGAGAGGCTCCGGCGTCGAGATGATCTCCGACGCCATGTTCATGCCGTTACCGACCGTCGAGAGCATGTCCTGACCGAGGTCGGTGCGCGCGAAGTTCGGATCATGCGCTTGCATGAAGTACAGGTACTGGCCGACGACGTTCACGAATCCGAGCGCGTCGATCGCCGGGTAGATCGCCGAGTTCGGCGACCACGCGAAGGGCGAGAGACGATCGCGGAGGAAGTTCGTGAAGAAGAAGTAGTTCGACCAACGGTTGTGATAGTTCGCGAAGATCTCGCGAAGGTTCGAGCCGTAGTCGAACGTCGAGCAGAACGGCGTGTATCCGTCGTACGTGTTGTCGCAGAACAGATAAGGCACTTCGTTCTTCGGCGGATCGTTCTCGTTGAAGTCCACCCACGCACGCGCACGGAGCGCGTCGCGGCGGGCATCGTCGTCCGCACAACCCGCGGTACCGCAGAGGTGATCCGGGATCTTCGAGTAGTCGTTCATGTAGCGCCACTGGCGGAGGTCCTCACCGCCGGCGAGCTCGGGATCGACTGCCGGGCTCGAGAACACCTGCACCTGGTTGCCGTACACAAAGCGAATCGCCGCTTCGTCGTACTTGCCGAGGTAATCGCCGAAGGCCGCTTTGCCCTGGCCGATGTACTCCATGACCGTCGTGTGGCGGTGCTCTTCGATGCGATCGCTCAACTGATCTTCCGGCGACCCGCCAATGTACGAGTTCCAGAAGATGTCGTTGTAGTTGAGCGCGTCGTAGGTGCCCTCGAAGTTATGCGAGAGACCGACGTTGTGTCCCAGTTCGTGGAGGAAGACGTGCTTGAGCAGCTTCTCCGCGATGATCTGGTAACGATCTTCGCGCGGGATGCCTTGCAGTGAAATCGCCAAGCCGGCCCAGTGCGGGTCGAGCTCGTAGTTCAAGAAGCAGAAGCCCGCGTTCCGGAGCTGCGCACGGGTGTGCGTCTGCACCGAGCCCATCGGGTTGCCTTGCGTGATGCGCTTGATCGGTGAAGCCGCCTGACGAAGCTCGTCGGTGATCGGATCGCCGTTACGCCATTTCTTCGACGTCTGCAGCGAAGCGAGCGCGAGGTCCTGCCAGTTGGTCAACACATCGTCGACCTTCGTGCCTTCAGAGCGCTTGATGCGGTTGATCTGATGATTCGGTTCGACCTCGCGGAGCATCGACTCTTTGCTTGAGCCGAAGCGCGAGAGGCGGTTCTCCATCAACGATGTGAACTGCGCCGAAGCCGGTTTCTTCACGATGTCTTCGCCGCGCTTCTGCACATTCGCGATGTGGCGGCGGATGTCCTGGCCGTAGATGATGTCTTCGACCGACTTCTCGTCGTTGATCAGCTCGATGTAGTCGACGATGTTCGACGCCGTCAGCTCATAGAAGTGGCCGCGGATATACGAGGTCGCCGAGAGCGTCTCGCCAGTGCGCGAGTCCGAACGCATCGGACCGAAACCACCCCAGCCCGACATTTGCGGGTTGTTGAGGTAGACGAGCATGTTGTAGCGCGCGTCGCCGTCACGCTGCCAATCGAACGTCGATTTGCCGGTGACCGGGTCGCGCGTCGCCGCTTCCAGCGAAGTGCAGACTTTGGTGAGGTTACCGAACTTCACCATGTTCATCGGGTCGTTGCAGGCTTCGCCGTCCACGCAGACTGCGCGAGCGACCGCGTATTTGAGGTCCGGGTTGTTCGCGACGAACGCCTTCACGTTGTTCTCGCTGCAGCTGTTCTCGCGGATCTCGTACATGTGCTCGGGCGTCCGGGCCGCGCCGACCAAGTCGGTGACCAAACCCTTGAACACGCGATCATACTCCGCCGCAGTTTCCGCAGCGGCCTTCCGCCAACGGCTCGGGAACTCGGCGTTCATGTAATAGATGATCGGCTTCGGCTCGCGGTCACAGCGTTCGCTGTTGCACGCGATCTCGTTGCCTTGATCGTCCGTGTGACGCTTCCAGATGTTGAACATCATGGCGCGATAGATCTTGCCGGACTCCGTGAGCCCATAGCCGCGATCGTAAGTCGGAATCTCGCGACGGAAGATTCCGAAGCGGTTGTAGATCGGCTCGCGCACAACTTCGCCGGTGACCGGATCGGTCATCGCCTTGCCCGAGCCGTCCTTGCGAACGATCGAGTCCGGGTAGGCGCGCGGGATGAAGTCCGACTTGTTCACGACGCGCGCGAACGAGTGGCGAACTTTCGCTTCGCCGAAGCTGCACATGTCGAACGACGCCGTCGAATAACCGAGGAAGCCGAGGCAGGTGAGCAGGTCCATCGCGACGAAAGAGTTGTGCGTGACTTCGACGTAGTCGTCGTTGAAGCGCGACGCGAACTCGTCGGTCGGACGCGTGTCGAGATCCGTCCAATAGGTCCCCGTAGTGACCATCTGAATCGGGAACTCGTACGCGTTGTCGGCGTAGCTGTAGCCGTTGCCGAGCTTCGAGACGAGGTCGGTCGACCAGTCGACGCGCATATACTCGCGGTCGGTCCAGGCGCGATCCGACGCGTTCTCCGAGATGATGTTCGTCTCGTTGCCGGTCGTCGGATCATAACCACGTTGAATGTCGAAGTGGCTGACGATCGGGAAGGCGGCGAGAGTGGTGCCGTCGAAGTCGGTCGTGTTCTTGTATTCCTGCTTATCGGTGCCCGGAATCGTCTCGTACGGGCGATAAGCGAGCAGCGTGTTCTCTTCGATACGCCACTTCACGCGCTCCATCGAGAAGATGTCGCCGCTGCCTTCGACGACGTATTGGTTCGTCGTCTCGGACTTAACGATCGTCCGGCGATAGTGCCATTCGCTGTCATTCTGAAAGATCGACTTCCGAACATATCCCGGTTGGACTTGGTTGATGTCGTCAGCGCGCGGGCCGCAGCCGATCAGACCCATCACCAAACCCGTCGAGATGCCGAGCAGTGCGAGCTTGTCGCTTCGCTTGCTGTTCATTCCGCTCCCTCCGTGTGTCGTGCTCACTTGTAGAAACCTCGCCTGTCGACCTTAGTAGGTCGCGGCCAAATCCAGATAAAAGGTCGAAAGGTTGTTGGCTTCGCTGCTGAAGTCCCAAATCGGGTTTCGCAGGCCGCTCGAGTTGTCGTTGCGCTGAATAAAGGGGTTCTGGGTCGTGTTCAGGCCAAACGCGACCGAAAGGTTGTCGAGGACTGCGTAGCTCAGCTCGAGGTTCGTCGCCCAAATATCGGCGCGATTCGCGAGATCTGCATTTGCGTTGATCGAATGCGTATCGTCGTATGCCACGCCGGCCCGCAGCTCACCGACTTCGCTGTCATTCAGACGCGAAGAGATGCTGTTCGTGACCATGAAGTCGACCGACGCCGAAAACTTGTCGAGAAAGTCATAAGCGACATTGAACGCGTTCGAGATCGCCCACCGCGGATTCGCGAGGTTCGACAGACACTCGTTCTTGTCATTGCGATTTGCGCTGTCGCAGTTGTGAACCTTCGTCGCCCACTCGTCCGCGCCGTACGTACGCGACGCAGGGCTGAAGTTGTGGCGGACGCCGGCGGTCCACGAAAGTGTGAGGTTTCCGGGGCCGAGGTTCTCGAAAGCACGCGACAGGCCCGCCGAAAGACGCGCGCCCATGATCATCTCTTGATCGCGCGACAGCTTCGAGAGCGGGAAGGTGAGACCGACGCCCGCAGTGGCTTTGATACCCGTGAATTCCTCATCCTTGTAGAGCTCCGGCGCGCTCGCCGAAATACCCAAGTCGCGGATGAAAAACTCGCGCGGAACAGTACCGAGCGTGGAGTACGTCGTCGTCAGCTCCTGATCCATCGACAGGCGCGCCGACAGCGACAGGTACTTCGGATCGATCTTGTAGGAACCACCGAGCGTCAGCGCGTATCCGTAAAACGCGTAGTTCGTTTGAACGAACGTTCCTTGGCCGAGCGACTGAGTCAGGTTCGCAGTCAGGCGCCACGGCCTCGAGGTCGGGCTGCCGGCGGGCTGCGCGGGCGTCACCACCTTCTCGGCGATGCGCGTCTCCGTGCCGGTCGGCGCGGGCTGCTCTCCAGCCTGCGTCGCGTTCGCATCGGTCTGCACCGGCTCGGTGATCTGTGGGGCGGGTTCTTGCACAGGTGTTACTTCCGCCGGGACCACCGGTTCGGCCGCCTGTTTTAAGACCTTGATTGTAAAGGTCAATGTCACAGTCGCCTGGGGGTTTGAGAGCGCGGGAGTTGCGATCTCCTTGAGAGCCGCATCAAGGCAAGCCGTCTGCTCGGGGTTCGGCACGCCCTCGATCGCACGAACAGCAGTCACCTTACCGTCGCCACCGACGTCGACCGCCACCCTGTACTTAAGATCAACGGCATCCGCTTCGGGTACGCCCGCGAAGCAACCTTTGATCGCGTCCGCACGCGCGTTCGCAGCGGCCGTCGCATCAGACTCGGACACGAGCGTGCTCGCGTCTGTGCCTTCGGTGATCGTCGAGATCTCAACGGGACCGTCGACCTCGACCTTCAGCTCAGCCGCGAATGCGGGAGCCGCCAGAAGCATGACGCTTTGCGCCACCAAAATCGTTTTCAAATACAAGTTCGTGCCCTCCTCATCACTTCCACCGCAGCGAAAGTGCGAGCTCCGTTGCGAGCGTCGTCACGCAATGAACGGAACGCCTCGCTTCTGGCAATCTTCGTACCCAAGGACTGGATACACGCCCCCCGCGGGAATTCGTCCGTGGAGCTGCGCGTTCGCCGCTCACCGTCCGACATCCATCGCCTGGGCGTTAGGTTCGTAACGATCACTTTGGGTAGTTCGCTCCAACGCCGAGACCGGCCATTCCGAGCGAACGGAGGCCGGTAACACGACCCCAAGGAAGGGGTCAATCGAGGATGATCTACGAGAGCGATTCGTTCGATGATGTTCTCCCGTCTGCGACCTGTCGTCGGTTAAGCGTCCGACCTGTGTTAGTCCAACGCTTGATGACGCGTCGTCCCTTGCTGTTGTTGTTTGCGCTCTGCTTCGCATCTTGCGATCGCAAAGAAGCGACGAACGCGGTGCGGCCCGTGCTCGCAAATGCGCCAACACCTCAGTTTGCTTCGACTGCAGTGCTTCACGAGCGATCGGGGCGCGGGAAGATCGCTTACCTAGGTATGGACCTCGAGCCCCGCGCTCCGAATCGAGGCGATGCAGTCGAGGTCGTGCACTACTTTCGGGTCATCGAACAGACGACGGGCGACTACGACGTTTTTCTGCACGGCGACATCCCCGGCGGCGGCGGCCGCGTCGTCGCGGGCGATCATGCACCCGCGGAAGGCCGCTTCCTCACCAGTCGCTGGAAGGCCGGCGAAATTTGGCCGGACAAACATCGCATCCTCATCCCGCGCGACTACGCGGCGAACACGATGGAGATCTACGTCGGGCTCTTCAAAGGCGACACGCGGCTGACGCTCGAAGCCGAGCCCGGCAAGAACGACGGCCACGATCGACTGCGCATCGCGACGATCAACATCGCCGGCGAAGGTGTCAAAGACGATCTCCCGCTCGCCACGATCGCGCGCGCCACTTCGGCGATCAAACCCGACGGCGTCCTCGACGAAGCCGAGTGGAACAAAGCAGAAGTTTTGTCGCTCAGCGATTCGATGGGACGCGGTACGGCGATCGAGTCTCCGACCAAGCTGCGTTTGTTGTGGGACGAGCAAAATCTCTACGTCGCGTTCGACTGCGTCGACAAAGACGTGACCGAGAAGTTCTCGAAGCGCGATGACCCGATCTACGATCACGAAGCGGTCGAAGTCTTCCTCATGCCGAACACCGTCGCGCCCGCGCTCGGACCGTATGTCGAGCTGCAGGCATCGCCGGGCGGAGTCATCTTCGATGCGTCCTTCACCGCGCGCCGCCAAGGCATGGACCCCACGTTCAACGCGAAACAAACTGTGGGCACGAAGATCGACGGCACGCTCAACAAACAAGACGACGAAGACAGAGGTTTCGTCAGCGAATGGGTCGTCCCGTGGACCAGCTTGCGCGGGGTCAGCAAGGCGCCCGCGGCCGGCGACGAATGGCGCATGAACGCGTTCCGCATCGAAAAGAACGGACCGCTCGATCGTCCGAAGGGTGAATACACCGCGTGGTCGCCGCCGAAAGTGGGCGACTTCCACAACGTCGTTCGCTTCGGCAGGATGAAGCTCGCACCGTGAAGCGCGCGCTCCTCATCGCTTGGGTTTGGTCATTGGGTTGCGCGAGCTCCGAGCCGCAGCCGGTGATCGCGCCGCCGATCGCGGAGCGGCCGCATTCGGTGAAGGTCGTGGAGACACGCGCGCCGATCGCCGACAACGAAGTGACGCGCGGTGAGCTCCCCTGGTGGATCGATCTGCGGCCCGGGGTCTACCGCAGGGGGCGCGATTTGGTGGTGCTGGCGATCGGAGACTCGCGCGATCATCACCACGTCGCCGAAGGATTCCTCCACGCGAAAGTCACCGCGCGGCTCGGCGTGCGCAGGGCTTCTGAGCTGATCCGTTTCGGCGGAGCGATCCCCGAACCCGAGCTCGAAGATCTCTTCGTCACGCGCGAGCGCCGGATCCTCGCGCTCTATGTGTTGCGCGTGCCCAAAGACGCGGATGTCCAGCTCACACCACCGGCGATGGAACGTCCTGCTTCGCCGCGCTCGAACGGCCGTCACCGGATCGGCCGGCATGTTTTCGAAGGTGACCGGCACCTTTTCCTCGAGTGTGATGTCGAAGGACCGATCGCCAATCCGGATTGGGGACGCACGCGCGCCGCTGCGCGCAACTGAGGTCGATGAAAATGACAGCGCGTTTAGAGTCCGCCGCAAAATTAGCTGTCCATCTCGGGCGTCGAGGCGCCCCGCTGGCAAGGCTTTCTGATGAAGCCATGCTTGCGCGCCTGGCGAGGAAGAGTAACGCAGCCAGCGGGGATGGATCGGCGGCCCAGATGGACAGATTATTTCGCGGCGGACTCTTAGCTCTCGGCACCTTCATGCTCGCCCTGCTCGCTTCTTGCGGACCGCCCAAAGGCCTCGAGGCGAGCGAAGTGCTGAAAGACATCCCCAAATACGCGGGCAAACGTGTGGCGATCAGGACGAAGCTGAAGTCCGGCGCGCGCTGCCGCCAACAGAGCAAAGACTGGCAGACCTACTGTACTGATTGCCAGTATTGCCGCGGTCCCGTCGTCGTCGACGTGGGGATCGATCTGCCCGCGGAAGGGCTCGACGACTGGCCGATGATCCTCGGCGGCACCTACGACGGCCAAGACATCCGCTGCAAGGGCCCGCTGAACCAGGTCGAGTGTTTCCCTTTCAAAGAAGGGATCACGTACATCGTCGAAGGAAAGATCGAAGCACAACGTCCGCCGAAGTTGTTGGTGGAGCGCTTCTGGACCGTCGAAGGTACCTAATCTTTAGGACACTGATCTTTAGGACACTGGTCCTTAGGATAGGTCGTTATTTTTCGATCGAATAGGCCGCGTCGATCATGCGGCGCACGTAGAGATCGAGGTCCGCTTGATCGCGGATCAACATGCGCGTCTCCGAGCCGCGCGCACCTTTGGCACGTTTTTTCGGATCGAGCAGCTCGTGTCCGCGCGGAAAAGCGATGGTCACGGCTGTTTCCATCGGTGTGAGCCGCAAGAAACCGCGGTTGTGTCCGCCATGGCCTTTGGAGAAGACGAGCTCGCGGCCGTCGAGCCACGCTTCGACGTCTTTGCCCGCACCCAGGCCGACGTCGTAGATCGTTTTGATCAAATTGATCGTCGGGAGCAGGCGGCCTTCGAGAAATCTGCCGATGTCCTCGCGCATGTTTTAGAAGCGGAACACGGCGGCCAGGATCGGCCCGCTGATGTCACGGTCGGCGCCGTCGACGATCAAGCGTCTCCACACCCAACCGATCTGCAGCGCGATCCGGCTCGAGGGATCGCCGAGATAGAAGCCGCCGCCAACGCCATACAGATAGCCCGAAAAGCCCTCGCCTTCACCGTGGTAACCGAGCTCTCCGATAACGAAGGGCGTGAGATCCCAGGTGAGCGGTGGCGTGAGCGTGAGTGTACCCGCGACCTCGCCGCCGACGCCGCGATCGTTCGCCAGCAGCTCGCCGCGCACGCCCGGCACGACACCGGTGAGCGCGGCGTATCCGGCGCTCAAACCGAAGAACAAGCTCAGCCCGGTTTCAGCGTTCTGGCCGATGCCGAAGTAGATGCCGGTCAAAAGCGAACCGCGCGGATTGCGATAGTTGCTCGGCGAATGGCCGACGATCTTTCTGCGCACACGTTTCTTCGGCGCGGGTTTCGTCGTGGTCGAGGTCGTCGTGCTCACCGAAGCGACGCTCGAAGTCGTAGATAAAGATGCGGCCGGAGTGCTCGTTACGGTTTGAGCCGCGGCGGGCACCGCGAAAGCGAGCGCGAGCACGAAGAAAAACAGGGACGCGCTTTTGGCCGCTGCGTGTTCCATAGACGTTTTCGCCATCAACAGGGAAAAGGGTCCCAGACTGGCCGGCTGTCGGCAAAGTGATTTATGTTCGTTCAAGTGCGCGCGGCATTATGCATCACGATCCGGGCGGCGGCGATGGCCGTCGTGCTCGGAAGCCCCGCGCTCGCGCTCGCGTGCACCCTCGTTTCCGTCGGGAAAGCGGACGGCGCGAAACATAAGATCTACTTCACGAAGTTTCTCAAGGAAGACAACAGCGGCGGCAAATTCAAGAAGTGCCGCATCGTCACCAAGTCCGAAGCGGGCACCGAGACCTTCTTCGTGACCCCGTTTCGCCAAGACGCGAGCGTCGTCGTCCACAAAGACAACTGGCCCTAGGTTTACTGAAACAGCGCCGTGCCGGTGGTGCGCTCCGGCGCGGGACGGCCGCTGATGTCGGTGATCGCATCGACGGTGCGCACTTCGAACGCGACGCCACCGCCCGTGTTCGGCAGCGGCGTGGGAATGGAGATCGGATAGGGCGCGAAGTGGCGCGTGAAACCGGAGAGGCCTGCGCCGTTACCGGGCGTCGGCTCCGCTAAAGTTACGCCGAGCCCCGCGGGATAAGGTTGGCCGCTCGGCGGCAGCTCACCCTGCGAATCGCCGAGGACGCCGGTGCCGTTGAAGTCGAGCGCCACCCACAGCTCCGCGCGCAGGTTGCTCGCCCGCGAACGGCCGATCGGGATCGACGAAGTCAGCTCCATCGAATCGCCGTCACCCCAAGCGCCGTTGCGATTCACGTCGATGAAACGGCCGGTGATCGCGATCGCCGCATTGATGTCCACGCGCGCGAACAACGGCGTCGAGGCGGAGAAAGTTTCGCGAACGCCGGCGCGCGTCGACGCAACCGACACCGTCAAGTTGTACTCGCGGCCCTGCAAAAGGTCCTCGGCGGGATCGATGGTCAACACATTGCCCGAAGCCGAAAGCACGAACGGCGCCGGGATCGCAGGCGTGGAACCGAGCTCGTCGCGCAGATCGATCACCACCGAATCGCGCTCGATCGCTTTGTTGAACGCGATGGTGATCGACTCATTCGTGGAGATCACGGGGAACGCACCTGTCCGATCGACCAGGGTGCCCAAATTCGACGCGATCACGGTGATCGGCGCGTTGCCGCCTGCCCTTAAGACCAGGACAGGAGTACCGGCGTTCAACAAGGCATCACCGCTCAAAGTGAGCGTCGCGCCGCTCAGCTCGAAGCGGCCGTCACCATTGGTGTCGAGCGGCGGCGCCTGAATTTCCAGCGTCGCGGAGAACGACAAACGTCGCAGATCCGGCAGCCCTTGCACCTTGGCGATGCCGTCGACATCGCTGGTCGCCGTCGCCGTCGCATGCGCTTCCCACTCGCCGGCCGCATCGAGGAATCGCGGCGTCGCACGAAAATCGACGCGCGCATTCGGAATCGGCGAGCCTTGTTCGTCGACCACCAACACCTCGAACGTTCCCGTCGACGGAATCAAGCTGATCGGCCCCACGAAACGCGCGCCGTTCGCCGTTGGGAAGTTACCTGCGGTGTCGTCGATCATCACCGGTGCGAGCGTCGCGCTGATGAATCCGTCGGCGCTGATCTGCACGGAAAACTCGGCGCCCGCGGAGATCGGTCCGAACTTGAACTCACCCCGTTCGTTGGTCGTCGTATCCTGTGCGAGCTCACCGCCGAACAAAGACACGCGCGCATCGGGAAGCGCGGCACCGTCGATCGCGTTCATCACGACGCCGGACACGAAGCCGGTCGGGCTCGTCGGCGTGACCACGTTGATGTTGTTGTAGTCTGAGCTCTCGTCGCCGCTGCAGGCGATCGCGCCGAGAATCAATGCACCAAGCAAAACAAGCGAAGGAAGCCGCATCGGCTCGCATCCTCGACGCGGACAGCAGGTGTGTCAACGCTTCGGGCTCCGTGTTAAGTCTGAAAATGCAGTGGCCGAGGTCTTCGGAAAATACCAGATGCTCACGCGGATCGCCTCGGGCGGGATGGCCGAGGTGTGGCTCGCGCGCTCGTCCTCGATCGGCGGTTTCGAGAAACTGCTGGCGATCAAGAAGATGCACTCGACGCTCTCCACGAACCAGAGCTTCATCTCGATGTTCATCGACGAAGCGAAGCTGACCGTCTCGCTGTCGCACCCGAATATCGTGCAGATCTTCGACTTCGGCCGGGTCGACGACGACTACTTCATGGCCATGGAGTACGTCGAAGGTTTCGACCTCGCGACGCTCGCCAAACGCGCCCGAAAACAAGCGCGTCCCCTGCCCGTCGATATCTGTGTGTATATCATGCGCGCCGTTTTCGACGGCCTCGCCTACGCACACGGTCGCCTCGATCGCTACGGCCGTCCAGCCGGGATCATCCACCGCGACGTCAGCCCGCAAAACGTGTTGTTGAGCTTCGACGGCCACGTCAAAGTCGGCGATTTTGGGATCGCGCGCGCGATCTCCAAAGTGGAGAACACCCAGAAGCCGGGCGAGATCTTCGGCAAGCTCGCTTATCTTTCACCCGAGCAAGCACGCGGCGAGGTCGTCAGCGGCGCAACTGATCTTTGGGCCGCGGGCGTCATCTTTCACGAGATGCTCTGCAATCAACGGCTGTTTTTGAAAGAGAGCGATCGCGAGACCATGGAAGCGGTCGCGGGTATGGCGATTCCGCCGCCCAAATCGCCGAATCAAGACGTACCCGCGGAGCTGGTGACTTTGGTTTTGCGCGTGCTCGATCGCGACGCCGCAAAACGTCCTGCGTCGGCGCGAGAAGTTGCGCAGTCTTTGGCGGAGATCATCGGGCGATATTTTCCGAGCTCGTCCGAATACCGACTCTCCGATGTGATCGCTTCGATGTGGGATCACCATCTGCCGCGTCTGTTGCCGGCCGCGGATGAACGCGAAGCGACGCGCGATGCACGCCCTCCATCGCAGCTTTCGCAACAACAACAAGAGAACACCAAACCCGTCGGTGAGCGCACGGCTGCGGAGATCGCGGCGGTGGCGCGGCGGCTCAAAGGCGTCGATCCCCATGCGTGGTCGGGTGCAGCGCAGGCGGCCTCGCTCGATTCTGCGCGGCAACGTTTGGTCCCACGTCGCGAGAGCGTCACGCGGCAAGAGCTCGGTCACTCGTTGATCGCGGATCTGGAAAACGAAGCCGCAACGGAACACACGCTGAGCAACGACATGTTGCTCATCCGCGACCGCACCGAACGAGAGATCGCCGATCTCAAAGCGCTGTTCGCCACCGACCCGAACTTGTGGGTCTTGGTCGACATCGGCCGGGTCTACGAACGTGCGCAGATGTTCGAACGCGCCATGGGTGCGTTCAAGATCGCCGCGGCAAAGTTCGCGCAGCGCGGACTGTTGATCCAAGCCGCGACGATCTACGCGTTGGTGCTCGAGCACCAAGAGCTCAACGAAGCCTTGCGCGACGAGATCAAACGTCTGCGCACTTTCCAAGGCATGCCCGACGAAGAGGTCCTGCGCGAAATCTTCAACCCCGACGATGCGACCGCTGATTTCTCGGAGTTTCAGGAAGTTTTCGTCGCGACGCACGAGCCGATCGACATCTTCAGCGAGTCGCCGATCTTGTCTTCGCTCAACGCGGAGCAGCTCGTCGGTTTGGTGCAAGCGTTGACGCTGCGCTCCTTCAACGTCGGTGAGACGATCGTCTCCGAAGGTGAGCCCGGCGATTCCTTTTTTATGGTGGGGCGCGGCCGAGTGCTCGTCTCGACGACGAACTTCGCGGGCACCAAAATCTACGTGACCTCGTTATCGGACGGCGATTGTTTCGGCGAACACGGCTTCTTCACCGGAGAGCCGCGGACCGCCACCGTCGAAGCGCTCGAAGAAGTCATGGTCCTCGAGGTGTCGAAAGACGTCTTGAATCGGCTGGTCGTCGAGTACCCCACGGTGCGCGAGTCGCTGCGCCGTTTCTACAAAGAGCGCATCGCCGAATCGTTGCTCGCAAAGTCGCCGCTGTTCGGACCTCTCTCGACGTCTCAGCGAAAGATGTTCGCCGAACGTTTCAACTTCGAGACGTATCAGCCTGCGGATCTGATCATCCGCGAAGGTGATCAGTCGGACGCGTTCTACGCGATCAAAGCCGGCCAGGTGCTCGTCTACACCGGGCCCGAGGAAACAGCGATCACCTTGGCCGAGCTCGGCCCCGGCGACATCTTCGGTGAGGTCGCCGCGCTCGAGGGCTCTGTCCGAACGGCCAGTGTCCGTGCGATCAGTGAGTGCGAAATCCTGCGCCTCGAAGCGAGCGAGCTGAACGCGATGCTCGCCAGGAACATCGAGATCCGCCGCATGATCGAGCTGAAAATCGAAGAACGAGCCGAAGAGCGGCTCCGCAGACAAATCGAATCCGCTTAGCGCGTTCCGCGCTTGAGCTCCTGAAGCACCAGCTTGGCGACTTCTTTGAGCGTATCGAACACGCCAAAGCCGTTCGTCGCCGTCGCCAAATACTCGGGGCGTTTACGCGTGTTCAAGATGCGCGACAGATCCTCGACCGGCGCGGCATTCGGAAGATCGCGCTTGTTGTACTGCATGACGAGCGGGATCTTCTCGATGTCGTAGGACTGCTCTTTCAAGTTGTCGCGCAAGTTCTCGAGCGACTCTTGATTCGCTTCCATACGTTCGATCTGCGAGTCAGCCACGAAGACCACGCCGTCGACGCCCTTCAAGATCAACTTGCGGCTCGCGTCGTAGAAGACTTGACCTGGCACTGTGTACAGGTGGAACCGCGTCTTGAATCCGCGGATCTCACCGAGCGACAGCGGCAAGAAATCGAAGAACAGAGTGCGCTCAGTCTCCGTCGCAAGGGAGATCATCTTCCCTTTCGCAGTCGGACTGGTCTTGTTGTAGATGTACTGAAGATTCGTCGTTTTGCCGCAGAGGCCCGGCCCGTAATAGACGATCTTGCAGTTGATTTCGCGGGATGAGTAATTGATGAACGACACGGCTTCGAGCTCTTAGACTGAGAAGAGGTTATCGATATCTTCGTCTGTAATTTCCGCGAAGGGGGTCGGCGCACCCGCCGACTCACTGCGCGACAGAAGCGACTCGAAAATCCGAGTGAGCTCCTCCGAACACTTTTTCACCCGGAGCCGGACCAATCCAAGGCTCGAGCGACTGTCGAAGATCACCACCAAGATCACGCGGCTTGCGACGAGTGAAATATGGAGGTTGTCGCGAACGCCCTCGTGAAAGAGCGTGTTGAAATCTTTCTCTCCGATCAGCTTCGCCAGGCCGCCGGTCGCAGCGATCTCACCCGCGACGAGCGACGCGAGCGAGGTGCTGTCGAGATCTGCGGTCTCGCCGCTCGAAGCGATGAGCGTGCCGTTCTTGTCGATGACAAAAACGACGCGCGCATTTGCCTCGCGGCAGAGGCGCTCACAGACGACCGATATGCGACGAAACTCGTCGTCATACATGACCATCTGTTGGACCATCAGCGAACCCTCACCCAAGCCGAAATCAAGGACGAAACCCCAGGGAGCGCAGCTTAGCATGGTGCGGTTAGAGCGCAAGGTTACTGCCGACCACCAAGTGCTTCGTGCGCGTCTGCTCGGTTGGTATCGCAAAAATCGGCGCGATCTTCCGTGGCGGCGTACGCGCGATCCCTATGCCGTGTGGATCTCCGAGGTGATGCTCCAGCAGACCCGCGTCGACACCGTCATCCCGTACTATGATCGGTTTCTCGCGAAGTTCCCCACGGTCGATGCCCTGGCGGGTGCGGATCCGGCCGAAGTGCGCGCGTCGTGGTCCGGGCTCGGCTATTACCGGCGCGCGGAGCTGATGTTGCGTGCGGCGAGCTCGATCGTGCGCGACCACGCGTCGTCGTTACCGGCCGACAAGGAGCTCCTGCTCGGTTTGCCGGGTTTTGGCCGGTACACCGCGGGCGCGGTGGCGTCGATCGCCTTCGGTTTGGAAGCGGGCGCCGTCGACGGAAACGTCACGCGCGTGTTGTCGCGCCTCTTCGCCATCAAAGACGCAAATCCCGCGGAAGTTTGGGAGCACGCCGAGGCGCTCGCCAAAGGTGAAGCGCCGGGCGAGCTGAACCAAGGTTTGATCGAGCTCGGTGCCCTGCTCTGCTCGCCGCGTTCGCCGAAGTGTTTGTTGTGTCCGGTGGCCGCGCTCTGTGCTGCGAAAAAAGCCGGGCTTCAAGAGCAGATCCCGCCGCCGAAAAAACGTGCGGAGAAAAAGAAGCTCGAGGTGACCGCGCTGTTGCTCTTCGATCGGCGCGGTCGATTGATCCTGGAGAGGCAACCTGCGGGCGGCTTGTTCGCCGAGCTGTGGTGCCTGCCGATGTTGGAGGGTGCGCTCGAGCCCGATGCCGCGACCGACGAAGCTGATCGAAAGTACAGCTGGTCCTTAGACCAGGTAGAACACGCGGCTCGAGTGAAACACGTCCTCACGCACCGCGAGATCGCGATGACCGTGGTACGAGCGCGAACCTTCGGAGGAAAGCTCCCCGACACGATGACCGCGATCGAGCTGGACGCTCTGGAAACGCTGGGCATCCCGTCGATGACCGTACGCGCGCTGAAAGCCGCGATGTCCGAGCTCGAGCTCAGTCGGGCGGTGCTTCCGGGCCGTCGCACGAAGCATAAGCCTGCTTTCGCCGAACAAAACCGACGAACGCATTCGTCGGCGCGTCCTTCGAATAAACGATGAACCCATCCTTGATCGGCGCGAGCCGCTGCACGTTGCGCGCGGTGATCGGCACGGAGTCGCAGAGCCCGTGGCCCGGCGTCCATTGCGCGATCTCGCCTTCGGTGCCGCCGGTGTTGACGCGGCCGAAGATGAAGCCGTCGAGGAAAGGAACGATGCCGACGACACCTTTGCCGTCGAGCGGGCTCTCCATCAGCTCCCACGATCCGCCGCGATCGAGGTAGAGCGCGCCTCGATCCGTGCCGACGACGGTGCCCACGTTCGGGATCACCGCGACGGATGACGGACGATCCGCAGCCCCGGTGGGCAAGTCTTCGATGTAGAGCGCGCCGTCGTGGTGGCGAATGATCTGCGATTGCAGCGAGCCGACGGCGATCGCTTCGCCGGGCGCGATCCACGCGATACCGCCGTGTCCGAGAAAACTGCGCGCGGGACCGGGATCGAGCAAGGTGCGCCAGCGGGTGCCGTCGAAATGTTCGATCGCGCCGGAGTCGTCGAGCGCGAAGAGCTCCGCGGGAACGCGGTCGTCGCGAGGGCCGTCGAGCCATGCGTTCAATGCGTTGGTGAGCAACACGGGCGGGCGCGTCGTTTGAAATGCAAGCTGCGGAGTGCCTTCGGCGACGGTGCCGCTCGGGCCATACAAATAGATCGTCGAGCCGGCGTCGCGGCGAAATGCAGCGAGATGCGCGACGTTCACCGGCGAATTGATACGCGAAGTCGTGATGCGCGTGGCGTCGGTGACATAGAGCGCGGCGGGGACGACCGAGCCGTCGTCCTCATCGCGGAAAGGAACGCTGGAGATCAGCACGCGATTTTCGTCGAGCGGCATCATGAAGCCGAGACCGGCGCCGGCTTCAGCGATGACGATGTCGTCAATTTCGTCGAGCTGCGCGCAGTGTCCGTCGATCTCCGGGAGTTCGCGTTTGCACCGATCGGCGAGGCGCGCGGCGCAGGCGTCTTTTTTCACCAGGCCGAAAGAGAGCGCGGCGTCGAGCTCGATCGGCGGGAAGCCGTCGCGCGTGCTCCAGGCGTGGATCGGCTTCGGAAGGCGGACGACGTCGAGCTGATCACGGAAGGAACGTTCGGTGATGCGATGAACGGGGGCGACCTCGTCATCGCCGTAAAACGCGGCGACCACCGAAGCGTCGAGCTCGAGCAAGGCGCCATCGGCGAGCTCCGCGAGCGGGCCGAGCGCAGGGATTCGCCCGCGAACCGGCATAGAAGCGGCGGCTCCGCAGGCCGGCAAAGTCGCAAGATCGACGGCAAGAAAGCGGGAGGACGCGCCGGCACCGCTCGGAGCGGAGAGCTCGGAACCGGAGCAGGAGGCCAACGAGGCAAAAAAGAGCCCGAGCGGAGCGAAGCGCATGCGCTTTGTTTGAGTATGCACGACTTCGTGCTTGACCGGCGGAACGCGCGACGCCAAAAGTGCGACGCCGTTTCTGCAGGGCCTTTAGCTCAGATGGTAGAGCAGGGGATTTTTAATCCCAAGGTCGTGGGTTCGATTCCCACAGGGCCCATAAGTTTTCCGGACGTGAAGCGACCTTCTTCCTTGGCTCGCGATCCGTCCCTGTTTCTCGGCTTCCTCTCGCACCCAAGCCAGGCAAGCGACTGTCCAGAGAAGACATCCATCAACGGCGGGACGACTAATTTCGGATCACTGGCCTAGAGTACAGGTGTCCTAAAGGACAGTACCCGGTATGTTCTCAAAACAACACGGCCGCGAAAGCGTCCCAACCGCGCGCCGATATGTTCTGGTGCTCGGATCACGATGAAGAAACACTCCTATCTTTCGCTGCTCACTATCTGGGTCGCGGGCTCGGCCTGCGCAGAAGCGCACAATCTGCGATCCCACATTTCCAAGTCGGCTGCGCCGCCGCGATCCCGAGCTCTATAACCTAAGGAGTCCGGTCGAAATAAGCTTGCCGTCTCGACTGTCGAGGCGCTCCACCGGCAAGGCTTTCCGACAAGCCATGCTTGCGTGCCTGTGCGGAGGAGTAACGCAGCCGGTGGAGATGGATCGGCGGTCCAGATGGCAAGATTATTTTGACCGGACT
>WUUC01045156.1_pt1 | contig 26280 bp, 20 predicted proteins | sample 6278441 | NCBI WGS metagenome assembly WUUC01 (sample SAMN13675441, study PRJNA597444) | soil metagenome | isolation source: soil | place: USA: Washington | collected 2017-10 | reverse complement strand
TTCACGCACGCGCTTATTCTTTGACTCCGATATTTCCTTCAAAGCTGTTAGTAGCGATTTGAACACTTCGCCGGAATCTAAATACCCGCCACCCTTTGCAGAGAATCGCAACTCAAAACCCCAACCAAGCAGTAGCTTGGGACGGGTAATCAAGTCGAAGAGTTCCGCCTTAGGATGAACATTCTCCAAGTCAATTTCGAGTATGCTCATTTAGACCTCCTTCAGTACTCGTGGATATTACAGACCACCACGATCTAGTCTTTATCTGGAATTTAAAGTTGAATTCCATAGGGTTGAATCCAAAGCCTTTTGCACCCGCTCGCTTCTGCTATGTAACCGACCTCTAATTGTGGCTCGGTTGGAGAGCATTGCCCGAGACGGTATAACTCCATCCTTCCGGAAAGATACTGCTGCCCAAGCAATTCGTCGGATTGAATAACCCTTAAAGGAATCAAGATGGTATCGAGTGCTTGTGATGTTAACGACAACTTATTGAGACCCCTGTCAATTCAAGTCTCCCTTTATCATAAATATGCAGGAAGATGCTTTAACTACTCTAATGCTGAAATTTAGGCCGACAAACTTTCTAGCGCGGCCATCTGTGCTGCCATCACTTTTGGCGTTTTTGCTTTTTCATAATGTGTGCCGGCTCGTCTATCCAATTGGGATAGCGTGGGTATAATGCCTTCTTCACGGTAGCATTCCGCAGCCCACTGCACGCGACGGATTGAATAATCCTCAAAGGATTCTAAATACTCGTTGAGTTTGGCCGAAGTGAGAGGAAGTTTGTCCAAGTGCCTTTCCAGCCAAAACCTGTGACCCACCCTCCTTGCAATCCCTGCAAGTGTTACTCGTACCGGACGCCCGGCGGCCTGCCTGATGCTTGAGGCTGCTCTCTCAACTTTCAGCGAAAATTCGACGTCTTCTTTTTTCCAGTCGACCCTAACAGGCGGAGGATGAGGCGTACGTGGCGCCGGCATGTGTTCTTCCAGCCATTCGGGATCATTCCTGCGCAGCCACCAATAAGTGTAGGGGGCAGTGGACAGCAATTGTTGTCTTCCAGAGTCGGGATTTGCTTCCAAAACGGAAAGCCATTCCGCTCGCCGAGGCTCTAACGCACTCTCTAAGGTGTCCCTGGTATTACTGTATCTTTCCAACGTCTCCCGACTTATGGGCACTGAGTTGCGGCTTTGCCGTGGAGAGGGCAGTTTGAGGCGGATCGCATGCCGCTTTACGGTGAACGGGATCACGCCGAGGCGACCTGCTATCTCATAAAGCGCTAGTGAAGAATTGCCCCATTGCTCTCGCAAGGAGTTTTCCCAGATAGAGCCATAGGTAACTACGTTGTCGAATCTGGAGGCGTCGTTTTCTGAATGATCAGGCCCCCTCCTGGTGTAAATGAAACCGCAACAGCATTTGAAAGTTCCCATCGGGACCCCGGTTTTATGTTTAGCTATGCTGTCTGTTACATGGCACTCAGTTATGATCTGCTGCTGGTAGTGAGGGGATGCCATATTGAGACATGGCCAGGGTCCTTCCCCGAACGGCTTGTATGGGGTGAAGCGGGTGAAAACATCTTCCGCAGTGCGGCCCAGAAATATGATCAGCAGCAAGTGGCGGAGGGGGTGCTGTGCGATAGCGACCTTGTGACTCCGCACGATCCGGAGGAGCCAGCATTCACGTGCCCCGCCGATCTCACACTGAAGTTTCTCAAGTAGCTCCGGGGTGTAAAACTCTACGAAATCCTTTAGTAGTTTGGTCGTTTTAATGCGGCCGTTGTAATAAGCGTACCCAGTCTCGAGTAAGTAGTTGTAGTAGCGTTCTCGTAATGTTTGAGCGCCGGGTGCCTGCCCGCGCCATTTAAGTAGCCATGCAAAGTTGCGAGCGATTTCGAGTAGTAAGCTGTGTTTTCTGTCCGACAAGTCCACCTGGCATGTTTGTTCTGGCGTCGGTGTAATTTCTTTCTCAGCCGTGATGTATTTTCCGTCCCTGTCCCTTTCCCGCCATGGCACAGAACTGGACTTAAGAAAGACCCGGTGTTCGGGACACACCTCGACGCCGGTCACCTGGTGAATCCTATGCCAGTAAGCTTGCTTGACCTTCTCACGGTCTTGTTGAATACAGCCTTGGCAGAAGCGCAAATGTGAAGGTGTATTGATCTGTCCTGTGACAATACCCATGCGCTCGCGAATGCGATTGTCCTCACTACCCTTCATAGCATTTCGGACGAGCTCGATTCTGTCGAGCGGGAGGAACGGCGCGTAAACTGGCCAGAGCGTGTTCGAGTCAATCAGGCCGTCTGCTGTGTATTTATGGCATGGGGGGAGTACAGCAATCAGATGGTCGAGGCGGGAGGGTAGGTCAACTACTGCCGCAACTGTTTTACTGCCAAACAGTTTCTCAGTAGTGGTGGCCCTGTTCACGTATCTGGCGCGCTCGGCGTATCGCGCGCACGCGCTGTACAACAACTCGTCCCGAAAAGGGTCTGTAAAGAATCCGATCATGGCGCAACGCTCTAGTTAAGAAATTCGGTTGCGGGTTGGATGTAACCGGCATCTAGGAGCGACTGGTACTGATTTGCGGGCGGGTCTGCAGCTAGGCCTTCCTTCACTACTTTTCGTAAATCATCGTCCTCAAGAACAGTAGGCTCTGTCTGTGAAGTCTTGTTCTTTCGCCGTTTGCCGTTTCTCTTGGGAAGCGAGAGGGCATCCCTCCCAGCTAAGAGAGGACCTTGCTCAGGCTTCGGCACAGCAGGGTCCGACGATTCTTGATCCTGCGTGGTTTCAGAGATTGGCTGGATCATCGGAGGGCAGACATCTTCCAAACCGTGCATGTCCTCGAGGTTGCCCGATTTGAGGGCTTCCAGGATTCTATTGACCAAGCGGAAATCGTCACGGTATGCGGAGCGGATCATGTCTTCTGAAATTACTTCCTCCTCAGTCTCAATAGCCCGCCACTGGGCGGCCATGTAGATGCGGTTTGCGAGGTCCGTAATCCCGTATGAGACGTCGTGCAATGCGTCGCTTATCTCTGATGTAAGCGGACTGACATTTTTGACGTACTGATATTCCCAGAGGGCTTCGAGGTAGAAATTCCAATCTTTACCAAGGGGCATCCGGTCCCAAATAAGGTCACCTTGGCCCGAACCGCGGCGGGCCTGACGAAACTCGGAGGTCAGAATAGGGATGGCTTTGTACGTACCGATCAACACGACCGGCACCCCAATTATGTTGATGAGAAGAACGAAGAAGTTAAGCATCTGCTCAGCTCCCCCGCTTTTCGCGCTGCTCAGGTTTTGGATTTCATCTATTACGAGTATGCCGAGGTGATGGTTGGCCGCGACGATAGCCATGTACAGAACTAATTCGTCCAAGTTGCGGGCTTTGTTGCCGTAATCCTTTGCGTAACGGGTCCCCAGAAGATCATCAATGGTTTCAAAAAATGCCCTGCACAAGCTGGTGAGCGACCCGTCTCTGGGACATTGAAGCCTGAGCCACACGATTTGTATGTGGGTACAATGTTGACCCTTAAACTCACTGTGGATAATTACTTGATCATAGAGATAAAGTATCCTCCTGATGGCAGTAGTCTTCCCGACGCCACTCATTCCGGCTATAAAAAAGCCGGCTGCCGTAGATTCGAGATCCTCGCACTCGTGTCGTTTGTCTTCAAAATATTTGAGCCGTTGAGCCAGATTGCCGCTGTAAGCCGGGTTAATTGGATTACGCGAGAGGTAAGCATCCCTAATGACGCGGGATACCATCCCCTCCAACTTCAGGTGGATCGGGAGAGGCTCGAATTGATGAAGAATGTCCATGACCATGTGCGAACGTATGTGGGGTGGGTGGGTGAGCGGATCACGCCGATACTTCGGAGATTTGGCCATCCTATCCATAGCTTGTTGCCTGCTATTTATCCGGCGGAGAGCCAGGATGAGAGGGTGCCCTTTGAATTGAGGCAATTCGGGTCGTGAGTACTTGGCTCGTACCACTCGCCCTTTATCGACTAAGAGCGATTCCATTTTGCTTTCTTCATTATTCATCGCTTCTTCCGCCTTTCTCTCGCTTGGCGTAATTCGTCGAATGGTTTGGCTGGCGGTATATACCCAGTGCTTGCCGGTGATTTGCTAAGGGGGTCGTTAGGAACTGGCGGCTCCATGATGTTCGCAGTGGCCTGCGGCAAAGCATGGTTGCCGTGTTTACGCTCATAGGCCTTGAGCGCATTGCGATTTTCCCTGATGTTGCTCGTGCGGGCTTTCTTACTCCGAGTGTCACCTGCTAACGCATCTTGGGTCATTGCGATAGCTTCGTTGACAATCTGGTTAGACATAGCGCGAAACTCGGCCATTTTCTGCCTGTGTTCCGGCTCATAGTCTTTGGCATTTTGTTCACTTCTCGCGAAGTAAACTTCAACGTCATACCAATCGCATCCGGTAAATCTCTTGTCGGCCGGCGTAAGCACACACTGTTCAAATGCTCGGCCCCTCTTGAGCCTGAGGTGGAAGTCGTCAACTATTGGACCGTGGACGATTTCGACGTGCCTAGTCTTTCTGCCCTTCTCTCTGGTGAACCATTGTTCGCGTATTGCCGTTTCGCAGGTGAAATTGAGCTGCTTGTAGCAAATTCCCATGCCGGTGACAGATGCCATATCCCTTCGTAGGAGGTTGAGGCGGATGACCTCTGGATCGGCCGTGCGGAGCCTACCCGTAAGGCGTCCCATGTAGTGGTTCCACAACTCGGCCGGGATGGGTCGCACCGCATCGGCGATCATGAACTTCCGCGGCCGATATTTTTTCATGTAGTGAGTGTTGTTATAGTTGATGACGTTTGTGATCATCAGCTTTCTGAACTGGTTAAGGTCGAGCATCGCTTCCAAACTATAGTCCGGCCCTTTGACGTGTCGAGGGGAATGTACTGCACCGGGGAGCCAAGTGATGCCTCTTTCCTTGACCGTGCGAAATTTGCGCTCGACGATTGCCTTCAAATCTGGCCGGAACGGCGGATGGTTGCTTATGCGGATTCCGAATGGGTCGACTAGGGAGTTGGGATTATAGCCGGCAATCTCCCCATTATCTCCGAGTAGCGACTCGCAGTATCCCTCGACATCCCACATCTCCTGTGTAATCTCAATTCCGAATGCTCTGCAATACTCAACCTTGTTCATGAAGGCGCACCCGAGAGCGAGTCGCGCGCCCTCCCAGTTCGGCCCCTCTAAGGTTACAGCCAAGCCGGTGATGAGCCCGCTGAAAACGTCTACTACGAGGTAGATGATGGGCCTTCCGATCAGGAGCTTGCGGTCAAGGTGGCTGCGCAGGTAAATGTCGCCGACAGTCGCGTCGATCTGATAAACCGAGCCTGGCCCGAAGGCCACCTTTCTCGAATCGTCTAAAATAGGACGATTCTCCTGTTCATATACGATGACACCTTTTGACCCGGTAATCTCCGCCTTAGGGTTACGGTATTTTCTGTAGTGATGCTTAAACTGCCAAAAGGTGGGGCAATCGTCTTTATCCGGAAGGATCGGAACCTTGGTTCCATCTTTCAACTCTGTATAACCAACATTGAAATACTTCTCGAGCGTTAGTTGATACGCATCCTCATGTTTTTTGGTATGGCCGCTCGTGATGAAATCACGGATGCCCTTATCGAATTTCTTCCTGTCATCTGCTGTCAAGTTTCTACCCGTTGGTTCGCCGGTTATTATGGTCTTCTTACTTCTACGTCCCCGCTTCTTGCCATGATCTTCCCGGTCTTCGCCGGGAGTCTGGCCACACCTATGGTATCCGGGCAGCATCGCGTAAGGTGTGCACCCGCCTTGCCAGAATTGCCGCAACAGACAACGCAGTTTTCTCACGTCAACGCCAAGAGTGCTGGAGGCTTCCTTGAGGAGACGTTTGCGTTCATGACGGCTGAAGATTCGGGGCGTGTCGGCCACGAGAGGCGCAATTAACAGGTAATTCTTGTCGGCTTTCTCTTTGTGTTTCTCAAAAAACTGATCGCCAGGTACCAGCAATGCGACGTACCTATCATACTTATCGACAACTCGGGCACGTCCGGTCTGCAGTGCCGCAGTTATTTCCTCACCCGCGTGGAGGACAGGCTCGGCCTTCTCGTATTCAAGGTCTATAGCCCAGACCTCTGCCCCGGCTGCTTCAATGCCGAGCACCTGCTCTTTGCGCAGGTTATCGTCTAATGTTTGCCATTCGATTACTGTCCCTAACTGGATCACTTGGACACTCCTTTAGTGTTACTCGCCCGATGCTTTACGTAGAGTGTTGTCGCGGCCTGAGAGTGCGACCCTCAGCAATTCAAGTTTCTCTGCCGGGTGTATGGGCTTAGTAGTCATGTCCACGAGCCACTGCCGGGTGGCGATTAGGTGTCGGGCCACGGTCAAACAGCGTCCGCTGTCTAAACCCAGTCGCTCGTCGCAGTTCAATGCGACTTCGCAGAGCGGGGCATTGCTCTGAGTAACCATCTCAGTAAGGGCGATCGCGATCTGGACGATGGACTGTTCGGCCAGTGGATGAAGTTCGGAGGTGGAGTAGAATTTTAGCGCCCACTTGATGTTATCAGCGAGGATCAGGTTGATCTCGCGGTCTGTAACAATGGCCCAATGCACCCCCCTTGCCTTCCAGTACCTCCGCTCAATCTCAAATTTCTCGATGATCCGCCTGAATTTGCGCATGTCCAGCAGGTCTTTTCTGAGTTTGACGGTGCGGGCTACCTTGACCACCCCGATGGGTCTCGCGATGGTGAGCAGGAAGTCGGTCGTTAGAGGCACGGGCTCTTTGGAGACGCGGCATGTCGGGTAACGAATACCGCATTGCTTTGCTATGGCGAGTGTCTCGTCAAGTGGTGATCGACTGTTCAGAGAGAAGAGCGGGAACTGCTCTTGGATGTCTTTAACGGGTTGGGTCCAATCGACTATGTAGTGGTAATGAAGTTCCTGAAGGCTCATGTAGTCGTGCTGTCTTTGTGTCGTCACCCCGAACTCGCGGTTCCTCTGACCTTGCGACGGGAAATCTTGAGTTTTAATCCAAGGTTGGAAATTCTGGCCGCTGCCTTGGCCGCGCCCTTCTGCGATCATTCTCAAGATCGTCTTCAAATCCATTCCAGTAGCATGTCGTTTGAAAATTACGTGCCTTCCTTTCTCCTTCGTTTAACAAGGAATCAATAAAAGCAAGCGGAATCAACGGCCTTAGGACTTTATCCAGCGTGGTATGGAGGCATTCTTAAGGCAGTTAAGCCTGAAAAAATGTTGAAATCGGCACGAGAGGCGTTTATAATGCGCGTGGGGTTCAACATACACGAAGAGCCTCCTCGCCATTACAGCGAGTTGAGTTCCGGCCTAAAGCGACGGTGCCAACCTTCTACGCTTTAGGTCGTTCTCTTTTAGAGAAATCATCTATCCTGCTATCAAGTTTGGCTTCTTATAAAAACCTTCCTTAACTTTGCTTTTCAAAACCTCCGAATAATTTTATTTGCAGATAAATACCCCGAAAGATTTACCGTGTCAAGGAATTTTTTTCTCCATTTTTCTCTGTAAGCCATTTATTTGCAAGAAGTTGGGGGTCCGGGGGGCCGGGGGGCCGGGGGGCCGGAAGGGGATCGTTGGAAGGTGCTTAGATGGTGGCGATTGTCTTAATTACCCTTTATCAAAGTGCTTGTTGCAGAGCTTTAGTAAGCGGTCAATGGTGTGGCCACTGAAAGCTGCGAGCAGATGCCGGCACGTTTGCAGAGCCTTTTCTTGATGAATCGGGTAGAGTGCTTCGATCTGGATGATCGCGTCATCCCATCTCCCCATGCGTAGAAAGATCTCCCCCATTCCTTGGACTAAGTCAGGAGCACTGGGATCGAGATGATAGGCATGTTGCAAGTGCAATAGGGCGTCATCAAATTGTTTGAGTTGAAAATAGGCATTTGCTAAGTGTACAAGAACTTCTATGTTATCGGGTTGGAGTATGACTGCTGCCTGGAGAAGAATGATAGCTTGGTCGTACGCGCCCTTTTCCACATATTCCGTAGCCGACTGCAAATATACTAAAACTTTCTCCTCTTGCTCTGAATTAGGAGTAACCGGAGTTTCCGACATGGGCTACCGTCCTACGTATTGAGTAGATAGTCTCTCGCGGCACATAATCTCGATTCGGCCATGCCCGCACGTAAAGCCGAAGACATTTCAGTTCCGCGGCGACAGTTTGTAGTTCAGACGTGCCCTGTTGGCACTAAAAACTGACTAAGGCCAAGCACTGCCTATTCACGCTTTAAGCCCGCAGATCCCAGTAGAAACCAGAAGGTATAGACAGCCAGCCCCGTCCCGAACGGTACGTTCAACGCCGCCACCACGGCAGACGCTAGCACGAACTTCCTCGCCCACTTCCTCTGCTTCAACATCCCATACCCTCCCATGATCGCCGGGACAGTGAAGAGTAGCGCGCCCAGTACGTAGACCGCCGTGACCCCGACGGCGAAGACTCCAATCCATAGTTCCGGGTCTGAACCGGTGGGGTGGTCTATCGGGAAGACCCACCGACCCATCGCTGTCTTGAAGCCCATCAATATGGCCACCGTTAGGAAGACTCCGACTGCCGTGGCAGCAGCGACGAAGCCGTGAACGAGGTGCAGGATGGCAATCAGCCTGTTGTGTGATTCGGAGTTCATCGTCATTTGATTTGGAGAACGATGACACTCTGGAGAGTGCCATGGATAGTAATAAGTATTTGTTTGGTTGCAGACGGGAAAAATGCCTGCGCTGTTTCTACGCCGGTCGAATGATGGTCAGCTCTGGTACGAAGCTGTGTATTGAACACAATGCTAGTGAACATACTCGCCCTAATGGCGACTACCAACGCAAGCCTGAGTCTGTACAGTCAAATGTGAGAGAAATGAGAAAAGTCTCCACAAGGTAACAAGGTCTTAGTCACCCATAACCGGTTGAGGGTACAACTGGTAAAGGTAGCGGGCATGGGTACCGCTCTGGTATCTTTGGCAACGTAAGACACAAGTAGCGTAGTTTCTGCTATTCTTCCCGGCCATTTGTAGAACCACGTCTTTGACAATTCATATTACTGGCTATGCGTGAAGCAGTTCGACTGACAGACGTATGATGAGATTTGCCACCTATCCGACAAGTCTCGGCAGGTTGGCAGAAAGGGACGACTGGCAGAGGATACGTCTAAATACACAGAATCGCAAGTTATTTAGAAATACAGGCGCAGGGCGGAGAGGCTTGACTGTTCCCACAGGAGGTACTTTCTGATGGGAAGACGCCCGAGGCCGAGAGCCGAAAGACTTAACGAGAAGATTCGCCAGATCAGAGAAGCTTACGGGTGGACGCAGCCAGAGTTCATTCGCAGGCTGGGACTGGAGGGGGAGCTAACGCAATCGGATATTCAGGCCTTTGAGCGTGACCCAAAGGACGGGTGGAGCCGCGAGCCCTCTCTCCCACACCTGCTGCGCATAGCGAGGTTGGCTGGCGTCTCCATCGACGTTCTAGTTGACCCTGATTTAGAACTGCCGGAGAGGCTGCCACCCGACCCGATGCATGGAGTTGTCAGGAGCGTCCCTAAGAAGACAGCAAAGAAAACATTCAAGAAGCGAGCTAATTCCTGAATAAATTGACTCGATATGAAAGTCGATGTGCCGGCATAGGAAAGCGCATGATAAGAACAGCAAAGTGTGAGTGAATATATCAAATTGTAACTTTACTTTTTTAAGTGAGATTGAAAAGATCAAATGAACAAGGAAGAATTCAAGCAACTTGAAGCTGATCTGTGGCGAAGTGCTGACACGCTCAGGGCAAACTCTGACCTCAAGGCCAGCGAATATTCCACCCCTGTACTGGGTCTAATCTTTCTCAAATTCGCAGACAACAAGTACCGCCAGTATGAAAGTGCGATATTGACGGAGTACGAGGAGCTCAAGGGCACTCGCAGGGAGAAGGAACTCTCGGAGATAGCCATTGAGAAATGCGGTTTTTACCTGCCGGATGAGGCCCGCTATGAATACCTTCTCAATCTGCCTGAAGAGCAGGACATCGCTATGGCCATTAAGGATGCGATGAGAGCAATCGAGGAGTTCAAGCCTGAGTTGAAAGGGGTCTTGCCGCAAGACGAATACTTCCGGCTTACTCGTACCGACACCTCCATCCCGAAGAAGCTCCTGAAAAACTTCTCCAACATCCCGGACAATGCTAGCGGTGACATGTTCGGGCAGATCTACGAGTATTTTCTGGGCGAGTTCGCGATGTCAGAGGGACAGGGCGGAGGCGAGTTCTTCACGCCGCGCTCCGTCGTGCGTTTGATGGTCGAGATCATCGAACCGCACCGGGGCACAGTATACGATCCGGCCTGCGGGTCGGGTGGCATGTTCGTGCAATCTGCCCACTTCATAGAACAGCACCGAAACGAACAGTCTAAGGCCGGCGACGGCGGCAAAGAAGGCGATCTCTTCGTGTATGGACAGGAGAAGACGCTGGAGACCGTTAAGCTGGCGAAGATGAATCTAGCGGTCAACGGCTTGCGCGGCGACATCCGGCAGGCCAATGCTTATTACGAAGACCCCTTCGACGGCTTCGGCAAATTCGACTATGTGATGGCGAACCCCCCGTTCAATGTGGACGACGTCAGCCTTAGCAGCATTGAGAAAGATAGGCGTTTTAATACCTACGGCATTCCGCGTAACAAGACCAAACTTAAGAAAAGTGAGCAGGGCAAGGAGACGGTGCCTAACGGCAATTACCTGTGGATCAGCCTGTTCGCAACCTCTTTGAAGGATAAAGCTACGGACTCTGGCCGCGCTGCTCTGGTGATGGCAAATTCAGCCTCGGACGCGCGCCACTCCGAAGCCGACATCCGCCAGAAGTTGATCGAGAACAATATGATCTATGGCATGTTGACGCTGCCATCGAACATGTTCTACACGGTCACGCTGCCGGCCACGCTGTGGTTTTTCGACAAGGCAAAGCAGGATGACCGCATACTGTTTATTGATGCGCGGAATATCTTTACGCAGATTGATCGCGCGCACCGTGAGTTCTCCGAGGAGCAGATACAGAACATCGCCGTCATCAGCAAGCTACACAAGGGAAGACGCGAGCAGTTCGTGGGGCTGATTGATGGCTACTTCCGCAAGGGTATGGAAAAGCTCGCCGAGAACAGCGGAAGAGTTGAGCCTATCGCTGCGCAATTGCTGGAAGTGCTGGACGTCAAAGAGGGTAAAGAGGCGGTTACAGCTTTAGTTAAGCAATGGGAGAGCCTCGGCAAATTACAGGCCGAGTACGATGAGTACCGGACAGTCCATAGAGAGAAAACTGATGTGGACGAGGTGAATACAGCGCAGCGACATTTGCGCAAAACCTTCGACCCCTTTTTCACTGAGCTGCACGACCAATTAAAACAACTCGATAAGATCGTCCGCCAACGAGAGAAACAGGTGGCCGAGCAAGCTAAGGCGGAGGGAAAACGCACTGCTCCAGACAGGAAAACTAAAGCCCTAAAAACCGCGCTCGAAGCTCTTCATGCGGAGGTCAAAAATGCCGAGAGCTATTACAAACACATCCACTGGCTGCAAGAGCGTTTCCCGAGAGCCGAATACGAAGACGTGACGGGACTGTGCAAGCTGGCGACGCCGGAGGAAATTACGGAGCAGGATTATTCGCTTAACCCCGGTCGCTATGTCGGCGTAGTGATCGAAGAGGATGGAAAGACCGAGGAGGAGTTTATTGAGGACGTTTTGAGTCTTAACGATGATTTTGTCATGCTGAATGATGAGGCACGTAATTTAGAAAGGGTAGTAATTCATAACATTAAAGAATTGACAGGCAATATATGAATTCATTTAACGCATTTCCCCATGGATGGGAAGTAAAGGAAATTAAAGACACAAATATTGCTATCATTGATGGCGATAGAGGGCAAAATTATCCAGCAAAGGATGAGTTTTCAAGCGACGGATTTTGTCTTTTTCTGAATACCGGGAACATTGTCAATGACAGCTTTGACCTTGCATCGTGCGATTTTATTTCTGAGAAAAAAGATGCGCTACTTAGAAAAGGAAAATTATTAAGAAAAGATATTGTCTTAACCACAAGGGGCACTGTTGGAAGTGTTGCTTACTATAACGCCAACATTAAGTATGAACATGTAAGGATAAATTCAGGTATGGTAATTATTAGGTGCGGAGAAGAATTATCGCCGCAATATATTTATCACCTTCTTAAATCTCCACTTCTAAAAAGTCAGTATCTACTTTATTCATCTGGAGCTGCACAGCCCCAGTTGCCGATTAAAGACCTTAGACGAATAAAGCTCCCTATTCCCAAGTTGAACATTCAAAAGAAAATCGCTGCCGCTCTCTCGGCTTATGACGATCTCATCGAAAACAACAAACGCCGCACCGCGCTGTTGGAAAAGATGGCTGAGGAAATCTACCGCGAATGGTTCGTGCGGATGCGGTTTCCAGGTCATGCTCAGGCGAAATTTGAGAAGGGCGTGCCAGAAGGCTGGGACATCCTTTCGATCGATGATATTTCGTCTGAAATTCGGAAGAGTATAAAAAAGAAAGACCTCAGCGATAAATTAAGGTATTTAGGTTTAGAGCACATACCCAGAAAATCAATTTCAATCACTGACTTTGCGATGGCAGATTCGGTTCAAAGTGACAAACTTCTCTTCAAAGAAAGGGACATTCTATTTGGAAAAATTCGGCCTTATCTGCATAAGGTTGCAATCGCCGGTTTTTCTGGAGCTTGTTCTTCGGACACAATAGTTATTAGGCCAAAGAGCAGGAAGTATGAAGCATTCCTCTTATTCACCGTATTCAGCGAAACTTTTGTGGATTTAGCGAGTGTTGCCTCAAAGGGAACGAAGATGCCGCGAGCCGACTGGAATTTTCTAAAGAAGCTAAAGATCAAAGTTCCCAACGATGATTTGCTAGAACAATTTCAAAATCGATTCGACGTTATGTTTTCGGAGCTAGTCATCCTGAGCAAGACAATCCAACTTTTAGCGACAAGTAGAGATAGATTCTTAAATAGATTGATTTCAGGAAAGCTCCCTGTCGAAAACCTCAACATTCAATTCCCACTCAGCATGTCGGCTGAAACAGAAGGCGAGCCGGCGGCTGACGATGTGAAAGAAGCGGCCTATGCCTAACTTCATCTCCGAAGATGATATTGAACAGGCGATACTGCAACGGCTTCACCAGCAGTTCGGCTTCGATCTGCTCAACTGCTACACCGACGACCGCGAAGACCTCAACGACCGATCTAAACGCACCGACAAACGCGACGTGATCTTGTCGGATCGCTTGAAAGAAGCAGCGGTTAGGCTAAATCCCGGCCTCCCCGAAAAAGCCATTGACGAGGCGCTGGCAATCCTGACAAACAAGCGGCAGGCCATGTCTCTCGTCGCCGCCAATCGAGAAGTTGATGCCTTGATTCGCGATGGGATCCCCATCGAATTCCAGAATACGCAGGGCCGGAAAGAACACGCGCGTGTGCGTGTGGTTGATTTCAACCAGCCCAGCGAAAATCGCTTTCTTGCTGTCTCCCAACTATGGATAAAAGGCGAGCGTTGCTACCGCCGACCGGACATCCTGCTCTACGTCAATGGACTGCCGCTCGTCTTCATCGAGCTTAAAAACTCCAACGTCAAACTTCGCACGGCCTTCGAGAGCAATCTGGTCAGCTACAAAACGGACATTCCCCAACTGTTTCTCACCAATGCCTTCTGCATCCTCTCCAACGCCATCGAAACCAAAGTGGGGAGTATCACCGCCAGTTGGGAGCACTTCTTTAACTGGCTGCGAGTCGAGGACGAGAAGGAGAAGGTAGACCGCGCCCGCATTCAGCGTGAGGGTACAAGTGTTGAATTCGCCGTCGCCGGCCTGTGCTCAAAGGATAACCTACTCGACTACTTCGAGAACTTCATCATCTTCTACAAAGGCGCGCAGAAGATTATCGCCCAGAACCACCAGTTCATTGGCGTCAATAATGCCTTCCACGCGTTTGGGAAGCGGCAGGAAAAGCAGGGCAAACTCGGCGTCTTCTGGCACACGCAGGGGTCTGGCAAGAGCTTCTCCATGATCTTCTACGTCCGCAAGATCTTCCGTAAGCTGCGGGGCAATTTCTCCTTCGTGGTCATCACCGACCGCGAAGACCTCGACGGGCAGATATACCGAAACTTCCTCGACACCGGCACGGTTAGCGAGAGCGAGGTCGCGCGCCCGAAGGACAGCGAGGAGATGCGTAAATTCCTCGGGCAGAACAAACGTCTCGTGTTCACGCTGATACAGAAATTCCGCTGGCCGAAAGGGCAGAAATACCCCGTTCTATCCAAGCGCGACGACATTGTAGTGATCGTGGATGAGGCCCACCGTACACAGTACAAGTCGCTCGCCGAGAACATGCGCGCCGGACTGCCAAATTCGCAGTATCTCGCCTTTACTGGCACGCCCCTGCTCGGGCGGGAGCGGAAGACTAACGAGTGGTTCGGCGATTACGTCAGCGAATACAACTTCCAGCAGTCGATGGACGACGGCGCTACCGTGCCACTGTTCTACCAGAAGCGCGTGCCGGAAGTGCTCATCCAGAATGAGGACCTGAGCGAGGAGTTCTACCAGATACTTGAGGATGAGAATCTCGACGACGTGCAGCAGGCTAAGCTGGAGAGGAAGTTCGCCAGCGAGATCGAGGTCATCAAGCGCGACGACCGCTTGGAGACCATCGCCCGCGATATAGCTCTTCATTTCCCACGCCGAGGCTACCTCGGCAAGGGCATGTTCATCGCTGTAGACAAGTTCACCGCGGTGAAGATGTACGAGAAGGTGCAATGGCACTGGAAGGAGGAGATCAAGAAGTTGCGCGGGCGAATTAACCAGTCCGCCAACGACATCGAGAAAGCGCGATTGAGAAAGACCTTGGATTATATGCGCTCTGTCGAGATGGCCGTCGTGGTGAGCGAGGAGGCGGGAGAAGAGACCAAGTTCGAGGAGCAGGGGCTGGACATCAAACCTCACCGCCAGCGCATGAATCAAATCGACGAAAATGGACACGACGTCGAATACAACTTCAAAGACCCAGAGCACCCGTTACAACTGGTCTTCGTCTGCGCTATGTGGCTGACGGGCTTTGATGCTCCGACTGTCTCGACCCTGTACCTCGACAAGCCTATGAAAGACCACACCCTGATGCAGACCATCGCCCGGGCGAACCGCGTAACCTCGCATCAGATCAACGGGGTGGTTAAGAGCAACGGCGAGATCGTCGATTACTACAACGTCTTCCGTAATATGAAGAAGGCGTTGAAGGATTACGCTCAGGGGCTGGAGGGACTCGATGAGCCGCCTGTTAGGGAGAAGCAGGAGCTATTTGGCCTGCTGGATGAGGCCGTTGAGCAGGGCCTAGCGTTCTGCCGCGAGAAGGGCTTTGACCCGTCCGAGGTGATTGGCCAGGATGAGGTGTTCAAGAACATCGCACTGTTCAATGGATACGCCGACACTCTCCTGAGTAAAGACGACTGGCGCAAGGGCTTCAATGTGTACGAGAACACTATCTCTTCACTCTACGATGCGTGCAAGCCAGAAATTCTGGGCCGCGACGTTGTGCGCCTGGTTGCCGTCTTCCAGTACCTGCGGGGCATGATCGACAGCATCGTGGAGCAGCAGAACATCGACGCTGTGAGCATCAAGATCGGAGAGCTGCTCGACGAAAGCGTCATCGTCGAAAACGCTGAAGGGTTCAACCTCAAAGAGCACCAAGCGGAATACCAGATCATAAAAGAGGGCAAGACTTGGGACCTAAGTAAGATTAACTTTGAGAAGCTGAAAGAGGACTTCCAGCACGCCACCTACAAGAATATCGAGATCGCAGATCTGCGCGCCTTCATAGAGCGGAAGTTGGAACAGATGATCCGGCAGAACGTCACCCGCGCTGACTTCACCCAGCGCCTTCAGGAGATAATCGACAAGTACAATGCTGGCGGTTCCTCCACCGAGAATTATTTCGACGAACTAATGGACTTCGCCAAGAGCATCAAGGCGGAAGACGAGCGCCACGTTCGGGAGGGATTGACGGAAGATGAACTGGAAATGTTCGACCTCCTAAAGAAAGACAAAATGACTCAGGATGAGACATTGAAGGTCAAACTTGCAGCGAAGTCGCTACTTCATCGGCTACTGGAAGAACATCCGAACGTGTTAGTCCAAGATTGGTACAAAGATTCTCAGTCCCAAAGGGTGGTTCGCTCCACCGTTGAGCAGATCCTTCATGAAAACCTACCCGACAGTTATGACCGCATCATCTTCAGAGAGAAATGCGACAACGTCTTTGAGCTGATGCTCGACTACGCGAGCCAGGGCAGGAAGTGGGCAGCTTAACCACCGGTGAATGCTTTGAGTCTTATGTTGGGCAATAGACTTAGCTTTGACTCCACATAAGAGAAGAATAAATTTCATGCCAATACGTCACGCGATATGGAAAGTCGGGGCCCCTCCCACACCCTTAACCGAGTCGTCTTTGGTGAGTGAACAACTATTGGAGGAGATGATCGTCGCAGCCCCTCGTCTTCTCTCCGATGAATGGATGCTGATTGGGCGGCAGGAAGACACAGGCTTTGGCGGTCGTATTGATCTGCTGGCTATTGCTCCTGATGGTGCGCTCGTCTTAATCGAACTCAAACGCAACCGCACGCCTCGAGAAGTGGTGGCACAGGCTCTTGATTACGCCAGTTGGGTTGAGAATTTAACGGCCGATGACATTGCCCGCATCTACGGCCGCTTCGCGCCGGGTCAAAGCCTATCTAAGAATTTTCGTCAGCGTTACGGGCAGGATCTTGACGAAGATTCACTGAATCAGAGTCACCAAATCATCATAGTTGCGGCCGCGCTTGATGACAGCACCGAGCGGATAGTTGCATATCTCAGCGGACGGGACATCCCCATCAATGTGCTCTTTTTTCAAGTGTTCATGTATGACACTGAACAAGTAATTAGCCGAGCGTGGTTGCTGGACCCCGTGCATACTCAAATCAGTTCTGCCGCGACGCCTGCTGGCCCGAGCGAGCCATGGAACGGTGAGTTCTACGCTTCGTTCGGTGAAGGTGAGTCACGTTCTTGGGCCGACGCCGTAAAGTACAGTTTTATCTGCGGGGGCGGCAGCGCTTGGCATAGCAGGACCCTGTATCTGCTAAACCCGGACGATCGTGTATGGGTGAAGGTTCCCGGAATGGGATTTGTCGGAGTAGGCCGAGTAACGGGCCGAGCACAACCCGCCGCCGACTTTCGTGTAATCACTGCCGAAGGAGAGGTGCCGGTGCTAGATGTCGCAAAAGGCGGCAGCTACCATCGCGAGTTCGTCAACGACCCCGAACGATGCGAATACTTCGTGCCTGTGCGATGGTTGCAAACCGTACCGGTCGAAAGCTCATTCCAGGAAATCGGCCTATTCGGCAATCAGAATACTGTCTGCAAACCAACGACACCGAAGTGGCGCTCGACCGTCGAGCGTCTGAAAGAGAGATTTACAGAATTCGACAAAATATAAATGCATCCGCATAGCAGGTATGAGCACTATGCCAGCTTGTCTTTTGACGACGTAGTGGTGCTTTACGCATGATGGCATCTAGCTGAATTGCCACGTTTGCGGTGTGCACCTTTTCATCGGGCCCCGTGCCGACCGAAGTGTTAATAACGCTCACAACGCCCTGATCCATTCCACACCCCGCTCGCATGCCCTGAAGAAATCATTAACTATCGAGCGGGTCACGGCGACGTCCGTGCCTGCATCTCTATAAGTCAATTCACCGCTGTGGGCGAGACTATTCCTCGTCAGGTAAGTCTTCTCGAGCAGGCTATAAGTCGAAGGGGCATCCGCCTGTAATGATCGTCCCTCAATATATGTCGGAACACTATGATAGTTCCTTTCAGCGAAGCTATGACCTCTCTTATTTGCAAGTATCTTCTTCACCTCGGCGTCCCCGCTCATGCCTTTACGCTCTACATACTGGGTGGCGGCAATTTCACAGGCAGAACCCAGATCTATTACACCCTCTCGAAGCTGGCCGGCGATGATGCGTTCCTTGGCGTTGATGAGCAGACTCGCAGGGAGGTTGGGTTGGATGCCAAGGCGAATGCTCTCTACGATTTGGTCGAGGGGAACGGGTTTACGCTCGGGCGAACGCACCGAAACGGACGCCGCGTGCATTAACTGTTTCTTTTCATCATACAAAGGCTGTCCGTCGTTCTCACTGTACCAGGTCACAGAATACGGATTCGAGAAATAGTAGGCCCGCTCGTCGAAACTGTAGTTCCATGAAAGCATACTGATCGATGGGTTGCGGCCAGCCACGCGGCAGTTGTATAGGAAGTCATTGCTTGCGCTAACTGCTCGCCCCAGAAATTTCCAGACTGTTTCGGGCGTCATACACTCTTCCGGCGCTGTGACCTCTCCATAGACTTGTGCCTCAAGACGGTCGAAGCACAGATCTTGAATCAGGGTGTGGGTTGGGGCTTCGATGGGCACAATGTAGTCGGACGCCACATCAAGCGTAGACTGAGACAACTCCTCGTCGATCGGACGAGGGAACATCTTCTCGTCCTGCTTCCGTGGGTGGACGTTCACCAAGTAGCCTTCGACCTCAAACTGTAACTGCAAGTTCTCGGGCGCGGACCATTCTGGCGTTCGCGGCAGGAAATATGGCAGGTATATCTGAAACAGGGCTACTACTTTCATTAACGTCGCCTCCGTGACCCTGGTGATAATTAAAGGCTACACACACGTCCTCAAATCGCCACTATGAGAATTTCGTTGCACCAAACCTGACCGAGTTGGAATTGATGTTTGACTAATCGGCAGCACAAACAAGCTATGGAACATCACTATGCGTGCCCACTAGATTACTACTCATCATCTGCCTCCAAATCGAGTAGCTGTTTCTCATCTTTCCACCAGAGCAGAGATAGAACCATTTCATGTCCCACTTTGATGGAATCTTCCCTGATGGAATACCGGCGTGCCTCCGGGTGATCTATCCAGCCGTCTGCATCTACGTCGAGCGGCCCTCCCGTGCTTGCGCCACCGCGTAATAAGTCATAGGCAGCGGTGTAAGCCCCTGGTTTGTCTCGGGCGGGGAAGCATTTAGGAACATCTGGTCCTTTTTTGAACCAGATACGACGTTCGCGCTCGCTGCAAACGACCATTGCCGGGTAGGAACCCAGTTCAACTAACCGGATTGTCGTAGCAGTCAAGCTCGTCTGAAATTGTCTCGCCAACTCACGAACGGTCTCGAAAGTCATCTCGCGATTCTTGGCTCTCGGGACAAACATAAATTCTGGCAGCAAAAGTTCAGCAGCGTATATGTTTGCCCGGTGCTCGGGATTGTCATTGTTCCATTCGGTGGCAAACAATTTGTCCACGCATACGAAAGAAGCGATCTTGCCACGATCCATCATCCAGTGGCCCAGTTCATGCCCCGCAGAAAAGCGTTGACGCTCACGGCGGGATTTACTGTCTACACTTATGAATGCGTGGTCGCCATATCCAAGAATGCGCGCGGCGCTGCCTTCCAGCGGTTCGTAAACGATCGTCGCGTCGCAGTATTCTGCTATTGCCTCAATCCGAATATCTTCGGGTTCGCTGATCCCAAGCTCTGTGAGAAGAACGGAAGGCCGGCGGTAGTATGAGCGTGCTGTCATCGTTTCTCATCTTCGGGTTTGGTCAGGTCATCCAGCGCGCCCAGAGCCTTGAGCTGCTTCAAATAACTTTTAATGTCTGCCTCGGTGAGATCCTTGAAGTCACGGTGCTGCGCTGTAAGAAGGGCAGATCCAAACTCAGGCTTATTAGACATTACCGCCATGAATAGGTCCCGTTGTTCTTCGGTGGAAGCGGGCATGAATGCTTCCTCATCGTTCATGGCTGCGATTCGAGCCTCATAGCGTTCTTGGGCCTCTCTAAGAAGGCTCTGCTGGTGATCCTTAACGGCTCTGCGAAGTATATTTCTTACTCGAACCACAGCTTCTTTCGGATCATCACCTTCTTCACGAATCTCTGTCTTAACCTCCTCGTCGGATAGATCTAAAGTTGATTCAGCGAGCGTGTTCAAAACATGGGTTAAGCCCTGTTTATAATCTCTCTCTTTATCTGACATATTATTTCTCCCCCTTGTTTAGATAGGCTCTCACATTTCTGCGAAGCCATTTTAATTCCGTCTCATACTGTGTCTGGGTAATCTCGAGGGCCTTTTGGATTTCCGGCCCCGTCATCCTGTCAACGAGTCCGTCCATGATGAGCCAAGCGAGGGGCCGCTCGGCGACGAGTTTCTCGATATGGGTTACTTCATCTCTCGCTACTGCTTCATCTTCCACGTCAGGTGCTGGGGAAACAGCTTCGAGCATTGGATCTATCTCCTCTCCCGTCGAAGAACTGATGATCACCTCTGATGCGAGATATGCCTCATTGGGAGCGAATTTCTCTCCCCAGTGATTGGAAATGCTCCTCATAACTCCGATTAGGTGGTTGAAGAAGCTGACAGATTCTTTGTTCCAGCGGCGATTGTCGTTGAGAGTAGCCGTAATGGCCTCTTGGAGTAGATCTTCATGATCCTGCCCGCGGGACTTCCTTCCAAGTGCTCTCACGCGCCAGCGGGCATACTGGAGCAGCCGGCCAGTGTCCTGATCGGTAAGAGCGTCAATCGCGGTATAAATTTCATCGGGACTGGCGGCTTTATCTTCCGGAATTCTTCGGGAGGTGTTTTCCGTAGATTTCATTCGTTTATCTCATCGCTGGCGGTGCCTCCAATATGTGTATGCCGGACATTTCATGCTTTCGGACATGTCCGAAAAGAAAAAAAATCGGGCATACATATATTAAGGGCGAGATTGACGAGTAACTCGCCTGTTTTACTTGCGTTCTCGTGAGGACGCGCGTGGGATAGATTGAGCTGGCCGCGGCAGTATGGGCAAATCGGTGCTGAATGGCAAGATATTTGTTGCGAGGGGTACACGTGGAGGAGCCGCATTCAGCTCTTACTTCTAACGTCTCGGATCCGGCATTACAGCATTTTCACAATATCAAGAAACACGTCAACGTGCTCCGGGCTTCCTGATATTTACAGTAAAAGCACGGGCGAATGTAGAGAGGAAAAGCTATGCAGAAGATGTCTAAGTACTTCGACGACTTAAGAGCGGCCGTTGAACCCGACAAGAAATACAAGAAGGAAGCGCAGAAAGCTGACGACCCGGTGCGTGAACATCTGGAGACGCATAAGTCTTTCGCCCACCGACACGTGTCGACCTTTCTTTATGGCTCGTACCGGCGGCACACCGCAGAGGGCAATATCAAGGATGTTGACATTGTCGTGGTCACGAATTACACGACGCGGGACAAGCCCGTCATCGTCTTAGACGAGCTAAAAGATTCGCTGGCTGAACTGTACGCCAAGCCGGATTTGGCCGATCAGCGCAGATCGATTCGTGTAGACCGCCCGCTGCCTGACGTGCCTGATTCAGAACTCACCCTCGATGTCATTCCCGCAATCAACCAGGACAAGGCCGGTGGCCCGTTGTGGGTCCCGGACAGGGATAAGGAAATTTGGGTTCCCAGCCACCCGCAGGGTCACATCGATTGCGCCATCGAATTAAACGCCAGCTCGTATCAGGAGCGTGCATTCGTTCGACTCGCCAAGATGATGAAGTGGTGGTGGAAATACCAGCACGAAATCAAGCGAGCGGGCACGGAAGCTCACAGGCGTAAACCCAAAGGCTTCTGGATCGAAGTCATGACCGGCCAGTATGCCGACCTGTCGAAGGAGTCGTATCCAGAGCTGATCGTCTCCCTCCTGGAGAATGCATTCGGCAAGTTCAAATCCTTCCGCTTCGACGGACGGCTTCCGGCTTTGGAGGATCCAGGTCTCCCTGGCGAGAAGATCAAGACCTCCATTACACAGGATGAGTTTGCCCTTTTCCTCGACACCGTTGAAGAATCACTCGGGTGGGCTACCTTAGCACTCAACGCCTCAACCGAAGAGAAGGCTGCTGAATACTGGCAGAAACTATTCGGCGAGAAGTTCCCGTCAGCTGAGAGCGTGAAAAAGAACAACAGCCTGCTCGGCAACGCAGCCACAACCAGCGGGCTGAGTTTCCCAAACAAACCCGTCCAGCCGCAGAAGCCCGGAGGATTCGCCTAGATGTATTTATGGTTCATGGAGAACCCGCAGCGGCTGTCTCGCGAGCGGACCGCAATCGAGCAGCTAGAAGAGTCCACCACGTGGCTTGTCGGCACAGAGTGGGTGCTGGACGCGGGGCTCTGCCTTGATGTCGTTATCCGTGCGCACGGCCACGACTATCAGGTACGGATGACATACCCGAATCTGTTTCCCTCCGTCCCGCCAGCCGTACGTCCGGTGAACGCACAGTCACGTTGGTCGGAACACCAATACGGAGGGGCGGATGGTCCCCTGTGTCTTGAATGGGGACCGGATAATTGGCACCCGGAGATCACGGGCGCACAAGTGCTCGAGAGCGCTTATAACCTACTGCACCTGGAAAACCCGCTCGGCGAAGACAGTCCTGAAGTGACCGTGCCGGCACCTTCTCGTCATCACCTAACCCTCGGCCAGGAAGTGCGTGGCAGCGGCCTTCGTTTCTATGTCGGGAAGGATTTGGCAGAGCGATTCAGAAGCCTGCCGAAAAGCTGTTTTGGGACGTTCAAGTTCTCGCTGCGCTCACGGGGGAGTAGGTTGAGGGTGCTAATCCACGAAATACAGCCTTCTGGAGAAGCTGACGCTTATGTGGACATCTCTATACCAAAATCATTGCGCGGTGCGAAAGGGGATGATGAGGATCTTCGCACTGGGGTCTTCTTCAAAACGGATGTTGCCCCACAAATCACCGAAGGTGCAGACGGGCTCGCGGCGCTAGAAGAGATACTGCGCCAAGCGGGTTACACAACAGATGTTCTAAGTAATGGCGACAGCTCGGAACGTAGCCGGATAGGACTCGAGCAACGGCCGCTCGGCGTCATCATTCTCGACGCCGCTGACGACCCTCATTTCTTCGCCCTGTTAGATGATGATGGAACATTGAAGTTTAGCCTGGTGCGCTCGAGTTCGGGCGCGCAATCAGCCAGAACGCCGGAGAACTACAGAAAACTGGCCTCTAAATCTGTAGGCATAGTCGGCGTAGGTTCCGTCGGCAGCAAGATTGCCCTTGCGCTGGCCCGCATGGGCTTCGGGCGAATCTATCTGATTGATTATGACGTCTTTCTTCCCGACAATGTTGAACGGCACGTTCTTGACTGGAGTCATGTCGGAGAGCATAAGGTGGATGCCTTACGAGAGTTGTTGGCACTTGTCAGTGCTAATCTTGAAATTGAATTGTCGCGCATGCACCTTACAGGGCAGGAGTCTAACGCCGCCGTCAGCGGCGTCCTTAACGATCTCGTACGCTGTGATCTCATCATCGACGCCACGGCAGACCCGAGGGTGTTCAATCTGTTGGCCGCCGTGGGTGCGGCTGCGGAAAAACCGATGGTGTGGATGGAGGTATATGCCGGAGGAACGGGCGGAATGATTGCCCGCAGTCGTCCCGGTATCGACCCTGACCCACACACAATGCGTGCGATATATAACCAGTACTGTATCGAAAACCCCGCGCCGGATTTGAAGGTCTTGGGCGATTACACGGCCGAGATGCTAGAGGGGGCTGTGCTTACTGCGTCGGATGCCGACGTTGCAGTCATCGCGCATCACGCCGCTCGCTTCGCGGCCGATACTGCCCTCCATAGCGACTATTCGTTGTACCCCTACTCTATGTACTTGATTGGACTCGCGCGCTGGTGGGTGTTCACTGATCCCTTTCATACTATACCGATCGCAACAGACGGATTTCGCCGAAAAGAGGGTGAGAGAGCAGAAGCATCAGAAGACAATTCAACAAGCATTGAATTCATCGCCGAGCTTTTGAGAAAGAGGTCTAATGCAACTTCTTCTACCTCATGAGGTGGCGGCTAGGCTAATAGCTGCTCTCGACAGCGCCGGACGCCGTGAGATAGGGGGCATCTTAATGGGCGAGCACGTTGCCGAGGGAGTGTTTCGGGTTAAGGAGTTGACGATCCAGAAGCGGGGTGGCACGTTCGCATCATTCGTACGGGTTATACAAGACATCATCGGCCCGCTGCGTAATTTCTTCCGTACGACGAATCGTGACTTCACGCGCTTTAACTACCTCGGTGAATGGCACTCCCACCCATCTTTTGAAGCTGTACCGAGTGGTCCCGATCACGAGACGATGCGGGACATCATCGAAGATCCCGATGTGGGAGCAAATTTCGTCGTGCTAATGATAGTAAAGTTAAATCGCAGCAGACGCTTTGAAGGCACGGTGACGGTGTATCAACCACGCGGCCGTCAGTATAGGGGTGTGATGATCCTGGAAGGTAATTATGAACAGTAAAGACAAGGAAGAAAAGACCGACTTGACTCCATCTCTTCTTGAAGATGAATCACGAGGCGGAGATACCGGCGAAGGAGGGATCGCCTTTCAAGGGGAGGTGGTGCTGTCATACATCCCAAGGTGGCTACGGATGGAAGGGTTCACCTCGATGGTCCGCGAGAGTATAGGAGACACTGAAGCGAAATTCTTCGTACCCGGGCGACAATATAGAAAAGAGTTCTTAGAGGTCAAAAATCACCAAGTTGCACCTGCCGAATTCTGGGAGGAGATTGATCGGTTTAGGAAGGTGGATGCCGGAGCCCCGAACGAATATCAGTGGTTCACCTTGGCCTCGGCAGGAATTTCTCAGAGCATTCATCCACTGATCCACGGCCTCCGCCGGTTACGTGGCCCTTATGATTTTTATGAGGATTCGGCGGTCAAAGATAATTCTTATAAGGATTATGTTCGGGTGGTAGAAAAACTGGGAAAGTCTCTAGACGACGCTGAGTTCTTATATAAGAAAGTTTTAATTGACGAGGAGTTGAGTCTAAACCGTTCTCATGGCAAGGCGATGTTCAAGCAATCTTTTCGCGACAACCTACCTCATTATATTGACGTGTCGGACCGCACCCTTGATGACGTTTATTCGGCTCTTGCGACCTTTGTCCAGAGTCGCAGGAACCAGACTATAACCAGGATCGAACTTGAGCAAAATATACGTGAGAGGGTTCCGACCAGCCTGCAGCCACCAGCCCAGACGGTGCGAATACATACGGCTATCAGCGATGATGAAAAAGATGCGAACAGACCGGAGTTGCCACTTCGGTGGGCACCATTTTTCGGCGGTAATAATCATGCTTACCCTCCACCTAGTGTTTGGAACAGCGTGTTGCTTGGCGAGCTTCAGGAAACGAAGACCTGGATTTTGAAGAATCGTACATCGCGACGTATCTCTTTGAGCGGCAACCGTCGCCTGTCTGCTTCCCTAGCTTTAGGCTCAGTGTTTTCAGCGGTGGCAGGATTTTCCGTGGAGATGATCTATCGTGCTGGTGAGATTTGGGCGACGGACGATCACGCTGATGACGATACCCCGTCATACTCCCTCTCCTCAACTACCATAGCATCCGGTAAAACTGGAGATAGATTAGTCGTAATTTTGAGCATTGTTCGAGACATCATGGAGGATGTTAAAGGTAATCTACAACCCCTTGGCCTACAAGATATGCCGGTAATACACGTGAAGGGAGAAAAACCTATCGTGTCTCCAAAGCAAGCGAACCTTGTCGTGAGAGAAATTAAGGACCTTATCTCTAGCTCGCTTTCATCTGTAAGAGCCACGCAGATCGATCTCTTCTTCGTCGGCCCTGCCTTTCTTGCTCTCCTTCTCGGGCACCGACTAAATGCCACTGCGCACGTGCAGTGTTATGAGTGGATCCAGTCAGGACGATATGTCCCGACTTGTTTGTTGTTTTAATTAGACAGCACTTGCTTCAAGTGATCACGGTTTTGTTGAGCGATAGTTCAAGTGAGGTCAGGGTTTGGTATGTTAAGCCACTTTACTTATCTATTAGTGAGTAGGCCAACTTTATCTGTAAAGCAAACGGGCGAGCTACGCACTATGAGCAACTCGCCCGTTCCTAACTTACTAGGTGTTTAACACTTTCTGAAAAACTAGCCGTGCCAGAATCTATCTTTATTGCTCCAGACACAACTTTATTGCTCAAAACACAACTTTATTGCTCCGAACGAAACTTTATTGCTCTCGCACAACAAATCCCTCTAAGGTTAGCCGCCGCTGTTTGAGAGTTTGCCGACGAGGGTGAAGAGGGGCATGTACATGGCGATGACGATG